>Ga0126343_10000338_pt1 | contig 17300 bp, 8 predicted proteins | sample Cyp2metagenome_FD_92531 | JGI IMG/M metagenome (GOLD analysis project Ga0126343, IMG submission 92531) | Coral microbial communities from Lord Howe Island, Old Settlement Bay, Australia - Cyphastrea 2 metagenome | ecosystem: Host-associated > Invertebrates > Cnidaria > Coral ...
TGGGGTGCCATTGTGGGGTCGGGCAACTGTCTGGTGGTGTTCCATAACCCTTTTTTTCCCTTTCAACCTCTCTTTAAACTTAACAAAATTTCACTTAAATTCATATTTACCCCCGCCTTAACTTAATCTCCCTGGTGAGATAACCACGACGACTCGGCTGCAAGGAATCGGCCCTGGCACTCTCCGGTATCCAGCCTCCGACCAGGCGTTAAGTTAGTTGAAGTGGGGTTTTCGCTCCTACTTTTTTCGAGCACCATTTTTTCACCCTTCGCCCCGACCAACGGAACGCTTGAAAGAGGCTGTTAGGTACCTGGTGTTAATCAAGCTTCATTTTTAATCAAAATTTAACCGAAAAAGCTTGTGCACTGTCCTCTTTTGACGATAGCGCAAACTAATGAATATTCTAGTTTCAGCTCAATGGTCTATAGTTACAAGTGTCCGCTGCTCAGAGGAGAAAGCTCGCACTAAATTACTCTCAGTTAAAAGCAACCGAAACGAAATTAAAACTAGTGCCAGAATAGCTTGCAAATTGAAAGGTGTTAAGAAATGGCTTCGTTTCATGCCCAAGTTGTCACTTAAAATAATTTAACTATCAGCCGTTGAAATGTATGCAAGAGGCATTTGTTGATTTCTGAAGTAACAAGTTGTTTAACCAGTCCTATTGAAATGAATGGACAACGTGAATTTCGGTTGGCAATATGCGAGACTTTTTTTGGAAGTGTAACGACCACCCAAAAGATCTTTTGTAATACAGTTGCTCTAACAATAGTACTTAAATTCAAAGGCTTGGTTCCTTTCAAAAAGTGCTTTACAATACCAGTTAAGGTTAAACACAGAAATAACAAAATATATGGTAATTTTACACCTTATAGCAGCTGGCTGTCGTTAAATGGAACCTCTTGAAAATGTTCTCTATAGAAATCTGCCGGAGAACTCTTTTGATGGCATGGGTTGTTTGAGTTTGAAAATAACACAGCACTTTTAAAAGACCGCCCTCTTTCACGTATGCTTATAAAAGAAAGCTTAAGAAGTTTCCAAACATGGATTATCAACGGCGAATAAATATAAATTAAACTGAGCATCTAGTATACTCGTCCTTTTTTAAATTTAACAATTCTCTAAGCCTGATCATCAAATAAAACAATATTTTTAATCTCGTAACTCTCCAGAGAAGAGATCATAGTTTTTTTTCGCTCAGTTTCAGCTCTGTACCTAAGGTAACTGTATTTCTATGAAGTCACCTCAAATGCGCAATACACTGTTGTTTCGTATTTTTAGCGTGGGGTAGAATGTACTAATAAGTCCTTGATGATAGCTAAGCAATTTAACTTTTAGTTGGGAAACCGTATTTTCGTTTCCTTAATCATATATGAATAGTTGACTGTTGACTTTGGCTGCCTATGTGAAAGCAACTTTGATGAAATGAGTAATTTTCGTGTTTAAAATTCATAAGTTACAAATATCGCATCACACAGGTGCTTCATTCTTAACTGACACGAAACGTGTTAAATTTGAATACAGATGATGTGGTTGCTCGTCCGATCTACTGATAATTTTATCTTTGCTTTTTCTTCATAATCTGTTGAACTCACAGTCCGTTGCCGCTTTTGCCCACTTTGTTTTCGGATAGGTAAATTTTATTTATTTATGAAACAGGTTCGAATATTCGGCTTACACCATGACATAGAGTGCATATATCTTTTGAATTAAGCCAGGGCTGTCTCCGGTTGACGTCATAACAGCAATTAAAAACTGGGAGGGCATTCGTTTTATAAACGGAGACATTCCTCGCCAACACTAATTTAAGGCACAAGAGGTCCTGCAGAAGAATTCAACCGGACACCATCATGAACGACACACAACAAAGATTCTCAGCACTCGAGCTAGAGCTTGGTTCTAGAGGGAACTGGTTGGTTGGTATTGAGTCTACGGTCTTCCTCGTCGTGTTATTGACCGCCGTCCTGGGAAATATCATGTTGACGATAGCAATTCTCAAAACGCAAACGCTACAACGTACGCAGAACTATTACTTGCTATCGCTGGCAGCCACGGATATCGTTATTGCAATTACGAGTATGCCGCTAACACTTGTGGTGTTCATACAAGGGACATGGCCCTTTGGAAATTTCGTTTGCCAACTGCAAGGATGTCTGATCTCGGTTTGCTCCACTGTTTCGCTGCTTACCTTGGGGATGATTGCCGTGAATCGTTATGTAAAGATCGTATGTCTACCAGGCCTTTACCAGAAGATATTCAGCAAGAAGAACATCTACATATCCATCGCAGTATCTTGGATTGCAATAACGCTGGTCACGTTTGTTGCATATGCCTTTAGCGAAACAGTGTTTTTTTATCACCCTGGAAAAGCTATATGCTGGGCGAAGGTGAACCTCAAAAGCGCATTGGGGTTATATTGTACCATAACGTACTCCCTTAATATGTCTTTAACGTATTTAGCCATCTATTTCAGTTACTATAAAGTGTTCAAGAGAATCCGCGCGCATTTTGCTCATGTCGCAAACACTTCCCTTCACAGCGACAGCTCTGTTGCCTTCGCTGAGGAGATCAAGGTAACCACAATGCTATTCGTTACCGTAGTCGCATTTATCATTTGTTGGATCCCTACAAACATTGCGGATCTGTACGAGATCTTTGCTGGTTATTACACCCTACCTAGACAACTTTACTTTTTTAACATCTTTACGCTTGCATGTAGCAGTGCAGTCAATCCTCTGGTTTATGGATTCATGAAAAATGAATTTAGAGAGGCCTATAAAAAAGTACTATGTGGAAGCGGTTCAGTTGAAGATCGGTAAAAAATATACACTGTATATGTTATGACATCTTTCGTTCAGTAATATTATTATTAAAATAATTTGTATAGGTCAATCTAAAGTTTGCGTACGAAGTCAGTTCAATTTCAATGTAGAATTTAGAGGTGACTTAATGCAAATTTGGGTGAAAACTCGCCAGATCATGAGTAATTGGAATAATCCTTTATAGTTTTACAGGACATATCAAACGCATTATCCTGTCACCATTTCATTTATCATCGTGACTGATTGCGCTGTAATTTCCGAAGTCATCTATTTGGGCAGTGAGATAAAAATGCGAAATTAAACCACTAAGTTGCACTGACCATACGAAACTGAGGAACTTAAGTGTGTAATAATAATCATTAATTTAAATCTTTTGATATGTTCTGCTCAGTTAATTTATTATAGAAACTCCCCAAGGTCCAACAAGGGCGGCTTCATTTTCCGTGGCGTAGTTGTGTGAGCGAACGTGAAAATAATAATATTACTATCTGTAAATACAAACATGAAATCATTTCGACGTATTTATGAGCTTTGAAAAACATTTCTTTCGTCGCAATTTATTAACACCAGTTTCTTCATTATGTGGTTAGAGAATACAGTAATGATTTAAAGATTCAAATAACAGTTTTAATCAGTTTGTATAATTCACAAGATCGGAAATGGCTAGAATAAAACCATTAGTGTTGGTGTACAAATTAGCATGGCGTCCTATTAAGTTCACACATCGTGATTATCACTTCCTATTTACTTAGCCGCCTTGTGAATGGAATCAGCTGCAAAGATTGGCCAAATGCCTCACCTTTTCTGTGTACTTTATATTTCTAAAGTTGACATCCAATCTAACAAATGAGACATTTCATCAACCTGTCCGAATGGGTGAACGATTTTACATCAATTTTTAATTAATGTAAATTAATATTGCAAGTTTTCCAAAATGTTTTGGGGGCCGCATATTGTTGGCAAACAGAATGAACTAGGCGTTTTGAAGATAATATTTGATAATATTTTATCTCAAATCTAATGAACTTTCAGAACTTTGGTCGTGCTTTTAAAAAGTGTGAAACCTTTTAACATTACAGTACTGTAATACTTAAGAGTAGCAAAATAGACTGAGTTTGTTATTTGTATTACTGCGTACTAGACTGCAATTAATGTTAATGTGTTTGACAATAAAAATCATCTCTGATGTGAAGAGTTTTTCTAAAAAGAGCAGAACCTGGACTTTTCATCTGTCAAAATATGACTTACTAGTTAAGAAATTTTGCATACCATAGACTTTATACACAATAGCTAAACATGTATTACAAAAATACATTTTTTTCAATACAATCTGCTTTTCACCAATTTGTCTTGAAATGGTATTTAAGCAAATAAAGGGATTTCACTTCGAGTTACACTTTAAAATTATCTTAACACTGTACTGTCTTTCGTGTACAATCTGCAAAGACTCAAATTTTCAAATATTACTCGTAGTGCAAATCCTTAAATACTCGAAATGTTATACTCATTTATATTATTAATTTTCATTTTAATTTAACGATGAATTTATAGGCAATCGAATTTTGTCGGTCATATAGTCACACATGAAATCCATCTTTATAACATCATAACTGCAGTTTAGCTTTTCCGTAGCTATTGCTGTAGCATAGCAACTCGATTACGTTTTTGGTGATGTTTTCGTCGTTTCGATGTCGCTAGATGTTGTTTGCCTTTGAGATGTTGACTTCATGATAATTACATCTGTGTAATCTAAACGTAAAACATTAACATGAGTCATGTTTAAAATTACGGAAGACAAAATTTATTTCAATACTTTAAACGCAAATAGAATTTTCATGGTTCCCCAAGCAATCTAAGACTCTACCTGTATGAAACCTGGATTTATTTTAGAATTGTGCCCAACAGGATATCCTAGAACCACGATGAACATAGACCTTTTATTTTGTTCATTTTTACGACTATTCGCTCATTTTCAATGATCAAAGGCGGCATGTGATGTTGGCTGCTCACAGCATGAATCATAATAAAATCTCTTAGTGTTTTAAACGTAAATAGAATTCGTATGATTTCCCAAATAGAGATGTTTTTTTTATTTTTCTCAGCTGTGTAAAATTATTTTGTTAAGAATCTTAAAAATACGAGACACGTTTTGTTTGCTTGAAAAATAAAATACGAAAATTAATTTTGCTTGAACCATTAAGATCTAACCAATTCCGTGTTGACTTTGTAAAAACACGCGTTTTAAAAATATATTAATTACTCAATGTTTACCTTTAGTTTTAATCTTGACACATATTATCTCGCAAAAGCGACTCCGTGTGAATGTTACGTAAAATCCATAAGCCAAATGGAAATGCTCAACGGTACGTACGGCCTCGACTACACATGCTCCAAGCGCTTTTACTTTTTAACAGTGAAAGACGGGGAACTGGGAAGGACTCTGTGGTCAAGAAGAGGCGCCTGCGAACAAGCTAGCCACAATTGAAACAAGAGTTCTTCACCTTTGTTCGAGAAAAATGGCATTGGCAAAACAAAATGGCAGGTTGAATAAACAGAGAGAAGAGAAGTGGAGTTGGGCCATAACATGCACAAAACGTGCAGTCCACACCGCTAATTGGAAATTCCTTGTTCGCAACATTACAATCACGTTGAAAGTACGAGCTGGAGTGGAACATGTCAGACTGAAGTCACTTGTAAACTGCTAATCACATATTGTAAAAACCCGTGCTAAGTCTGTCAACTCTGGAGTACTTCAAATGTCGCCGTGATCCGCGACGTTTTGTTGCACATCTCTTAAGCTTACAGTAAAACGAAAAAAACAGAAACACGCACGAAATTTCAAGGATACTTCATTTTATTTATCTATTTCTTGATTTCGACCTTAGAAAACTACAGAGCGTAGCCCTATGTGAAGCCTTATTTCCTACTTAAGGCACCAGGTAGTGACATTACATAGGCTCTCGTGGCATAGTAATTCTGTAAGGTTTTTACATTCTCTGACAGCTTCTCTGTCGGTGGCGATCATGTCAGTCCGGCTGTCACTTTGAACAAGGAAAATTGATACTGCAGATCAGCATAAGACTGTTTATGACAAGACCCTTCGTCCTTTGAACTCTAAAAAGCAAAATAAAAAGTATTTAGATTTGAACCTTTAATCCACCTACACCAGCTGATTGATGGAATCAGTGTCGCAGCAATAAAGAACGAGAGGAGACTGGGAAGAACACAGGGATCACTCTCCTTAGTCCCCCTATTTTTCCCTTGCCAGTTCCCGCGTTTTTTCGCACGTCGAGCGCAGCACAGGGAAACACCTTTGTTTTGTTGATTAGAAACAATGGAAGCTTGTACACAGTATGGTTTAAGTGTGTGTACTTAAACTAACTTACCATGATACGAGCAACAAGAAGCTGTAAAGCATCCACTGACTGAAGGAGAACCTGTCTCGCGTCAGAATCCAACAGTTTAGTGAGTATGGCTGCACAGTTCTGCTTGACGGACTCGGAGTTTTCTACAGTTTGAATGAATGAATAAAGGAAGGAAGGACTGAATGAAGTATAAAAGGGCATAACGAATGAAATCCAGCTGTAAAGGAGTTCTTTCGGTCACGTACAAAATAAACTGAAAATAATAGTTCACTGAGAGAGGAAAACATGAAAGACATAATAATGAGCCACAAAGAAACAAGACTAGTCAAGAAAAATTTAGGCTAAACTTTAAGTTCTGGGCTTTGCCAGGCTCCGCGCCTTGTCAAGTCTGACACTTGTACGTATTGGGTACTCACAATGACAAAATTGCACACAAAAAAATCATTTGATTGTTCAAACTTTAGTAACTGTAAGTTCAGAAGTTGTATTCAGTTACTCACTCTTTTAGGGCTAGTCAAGTGCATGAGCCCGCGCGAAGACTCTCGAATATTAAGTTAACTCTTATCTTATGCTGTGTTTCTGTGGCAGGATCATTCAGATCATGATGCACAAAAGAAACTAGCAAATCATTGTCCAAAGTGGATTCAAAGAAGTCCAAAGGAACGTACCCTAGGTTATGAAAATTGGGACTAAACTGTCGAGAAGTCATACCTGACATAATTTTCTGCAAAAGCGATAGCATATCAGTGATAATTTCTGGAACTGCCACCAGCAACTCCACGGCTGCCTCAAACAAGTGCTTGTTCACAAGTGAAGTTATACTGCTAGTTGAGTCGCTGTTATCAACTTCCAATGCAACACTCGATGAAGTCATGCTTGCACAGTGTTGTAAACAAACCAGAGTCAATGGCACAAGATTTAACAACAGGTTGGCTGGTAGCCTGCTGCCCAGACTGCCTGGAGTTTCTGATGGTGCAGTCGATTCCACCACACTAGGTGTAGCAGGTAAACAAACAACACAACATTCACCAGTAAGTAATCTAATCTGAGTAATCTGATATTAACTGATCCGCCTAGATCAGCCTTATGCTACCAGTGGATCAGTTTTTTATTTGAATTTATTTCTACACGCAGTTGAAATTAAAAGTGTTTGTGAAGTTTTTGTTTGGAACAGTAATGTAGTGATAAGATGGTGAATTTTCACTCAGAAATGAAATGAGAAAGGCAAATTGATCAACATGACATGACGTGGGGCAAAGAAAAAATCTGAGTCCCCAACAGAAATCAAACCCATAACCTCCTGAGCAGCAGGTGCACACTCTATCAACTGAGCTACAGGTAGCCATGGAGAGCAATGTCATTTAAATGATTCCGGTTGGGGACCCAGATTGTTTCTTTGTACCCTACGCTGTTCAAGTCATGTTGATCAATTCACCTTTCACAGTAACATGTATTTCTTCAACGACAATTGCTCCTGAAAATATGACAACAATTTAGGCAGGACCATTGCAAGAATAGAATTAATCGACTTTTGAAATTAGAGTGGTTGTTAATTGAATGTCAAAAGTAATTATACAATTACTTTGGTTTTGGTTTTACTGCTGTTTGAAATTGGCTAAGTGGTCTAGTTGGTAAGTAATTGGTTTGGTTTTGGTTTTACCACACTCAAACCGCTTTATCCTGACGAGTTTTGTAAAAACACTACAGCAACCCATGCCAATATCACATGGTAGGGGGAAAGGGTACAAGAAGCAAAATGTACAATTCTACACTAAGTTGTTGCAAAATTTTAACGGATTTTTCTTAGAACACTCACCCTCGAACCAAACATAAAAGGCTGAGTGCTGCAGACACCGGAAGAACTTTAAAGTCAAGCTGGTGAGGAAAAAAAAGGAGTTGAAAAGACTATGCAAATCGTTTACATTACAGGCAATATTGTCTTGGAAATAACATGTGCTACTTTCTTTCAATAGCTTTTCAATCTTATTGCAGGACTCCAACAGTTTCGAATCGTTTTTTTTTATGACCAGGAGATTAGCTTGAATAAATGTTAATACTTATGAGTGGGAATGGTACAGGGGCCAAAGGGTTACTTCAAGTCACTGCATTATGTTCTGAAGCACGATACTTTACTCTCACAGAGCCTCTTCTCCGCGGAAGTGTACATGTAGAAAAGGATGCTGGTAAATTTAATGCTGGAGGGGGGGTGGGGTAGCCCTGCAATGGAGTACCATCCCATTCAGGGGGAGTAGAAATACTTCAGTGTTTTTGCTGCATGCTACAGAAACCAGAAGATCCTGACATTTGGACTCACTCTGAATGTTTTGTAGCCAGCATGGCATTAACATGAAATGCCATGTCGCTAACCCACTCCAACAAATGACACAGGCAGAGTTAGGTTAATTACTTCACACAAAACAGATGCTGATGAATAGAGTTATAAATAATATTACGTAAATTTTCCTACCAAATATGTTTCCAGTTGGAGACTCATATGCTCTGACAGAAGGTTAGACTGATGGCATTGTCTGAAGCACTGGCACACCGCCTAATAAACAATGAAAGATCTAATATACAAAAAAGCACTTTTTATAGGTTTGCTCATAAAGTTTTAATACTTAATACATCTAAATTAAGGTCACAAACACAGGTTGGTGACTTAAAACTACCTGTAATTTCATCTGATGAGTCTGCCACAACTCTGCAGCACCGCTCTGTGGACCCTTGGATAGTTCATGTTCAGTTTGTTCTTCCTAACCATGGAAAGAAACAAAAAATTGAAAATACACACCATAATATTTAATACTAGTAGTAATCAAAGACTAGGTGTGCACTCTTTGCCTGTGATAATAGTTGTCTTATGCTGAAATATTTATTTATCTTCATGTGAAGGGCTGAGGTCCTACAGACAAATAACATACAAAGTCCACTATTGTTCTGTGGATGTTTATATAACGCAATTTGATTTCACCTTTGATGACATGTTGCATGACGGCTCCTGTTTCGCTTTACTCCGGTCTCATTTTCACTCTTACGGGCAATGTTTAAGCATAGAAGCTAATTTTTCAAGAGAATACTTGTGTTACATCTAGTATTCTGAGCTGGAAGTACTAATGTAAGCTAACATCTGTAACATTTCCTCTCACGCTTCCATTGTCTGTGGTTTATTGTAAACAAACCACCTGACAAACTCCGCGCGACTGGCAATATAAATTATTAGTTCCCACAGTTGACATCCCATAGCCAAAGCGATTCAAAGTCCTGTTCGTGAACAAAATAAAAGTTGTCCATCCCAGGTATTTAGCAAAAGCAAATCATCTCGCTTCCTTATCAAACAGGCCAAGCTCGGTCCAGAATCAAAACTTTTAGAAATAAACGATTGCGAACAAATCGTCCCATATAGACATGCTTTGCGAGGAAGCAATTTGTTTTTGCCCAGCCAAAAAAACTCACTCAAGTCTACATTGGACTGCATTCTCTTTTCTGGTGGAATGCAATCAGAGAAAAAGCCCAGTTTAAAGAAAACACCAAAACGTTGAAAACCATGACCTCACATGCAGACCTTCTTAGGCTTGTCACGTGTTCCTCCCCACGTGAGGAGGAACGCGTCCTGGAAACCACAGAAGAAAACAAGCATGACGTAGCGGATAGACACGAAAATAGGGCCTCAAAGCCCTTCTCGTGCCTGCGAAACAAAATTAGGACGCGTTCTAGAGGAACAAGAGAGCACAATTACACTGCTAACAATAAAGTTCCTTACAAGATAAACTGCAAAGCAGTGCAGGTCAAAAAAGGAAAAAACAACCCACCCCTTGTGGCCTATTTTTCCTCTGCTGCCATGATTTAACACATATCAAAATAATGCCATGTGAAACTAAAGCCAGAAAAAAAACAGGGCTGCAAAGGGTTTCTTGTAAACGTTTTTGTATGTAAATCATTTGGCCATCAATCGACTTTATCTAGAGAGTGCGACACATAACATTATAAAATAATAAACAAGTAGCCCTCTGCCATAACATTACAAAATTTAATAATCTGTTACAACATGTACGTTTACCTGTGTGTTTTCTTCCAATATGCAAAAGCTGCAGTCTCTAAAGCCAACAAGGAAGAAAAGAGGACAGCACCTTTTAATAATTGGTCAGGAGGTTTACAATTTCAATACTAATGAACACTGAACATGTTCTTACATCAAGTTAGTCAGCTTGTGGGTCTCTGCAAGATTCGTTGTGTCTTGATACTCAGCCAACCGTTCCTTGGAGAAGCCTGCAAGGTCACACAAATTAACATTCTACGACTCATTTTTGCATTCACTGTATAATTTGCAAATCTTGTTTTCCTCTCCCACAGGAGTGAATCATCAGGTGTGTTCAAAAGACCCTGACACCCGCAGAACATGGAAAATCAAAAACTTGTGCCCTAAAGGAATGGTACAGAACTATCAATCAGCAAAACTGGTGTTGGCCTTGACCTTCATCTTCTATCACTGCAATATTTTTGTAACGTCATTAGTACCTATTAATTGAGAGTGAGGTCTTTACTGGAAAATCTCAAACCAAGACCTACATTGGTCAATACAACAAGGTTGAGGTTTGAGATTTTTCAACAACGACTGAACGTCTGAGGCTAATAAGTTGCTTATTATGCAGCATTTTGCTTTACCATTGAAAGCCTATCATTTACCTGTAGGCATTATGGAAGAATAATGACGGACCCTAAAATAAGCCAATCAGAGTGCACGTTATATTGGCTCCAAACACAAGCCATATAAAAAGTTGTTATAAGTAAATAAGTGTACATGTAGCATGCAAGAAAAATACCAGATGAGAAGAATGCAAGGCAGAGTCCATGCAGTACTCTAAATTAAAATGCAAATTCCCAGCTGTGCCTGTTGCTGTAACTTACAATGAATTAAAACACACTTGTAAAAAAGTTAAGTTTTCACTCACCTACTGCTAAATTTAAAAGAACACTTGAGTATGTTTCAAGAGGAAATGCTGCAGGGTGCCACATAAATCCTTGGTAGCCTGGAGACCTACACAGAAAACACCATGGATAGGTGCAATTGTACCCGGTACGATAAAAGGCAAGGTCATTGATTCAAATTTCGCTTATCCATGGTATTTCCTCCACTTTGAAGAGAACAACTTATTGGTAAATGAGCTATAACTATAAAATGAAGTTTGAGGACACCGATTGTGTTTTGTGACGTTTGCCTCAAAAAATAATCAGATACAAAATTTCTATAAAATGTCCATGCCCAAATCCATTGAATCTACTTTAATAATGGTACGGTGAGTAGCATTTTACCCATCTTAATCAAGACTTTGAAACAAAATCTTGTTTTGGTCACCCATATATATAGCTGTATGCAAGGTTTAAATGCACTATTTGATAATACAGTGAATACAGCATATGCACTAGAGAAAAATGCATGTAAAAAATCTTTCCAAGTTTGAAAAATGAAACAAGCATTCATAAATGATTCTGCTTTTTTTCCTTGTAGAAGTTTCTTTAAGAGATTTAAGGCTGACGTAGGATGAGGCTCCAAGTGTAACAAAGTCATGATGAGAGTAACTGGGACTAGCCCAGGTGATAATTATGGGATTGATGAGAGTAACTGGGACTAGCCCAGGTGATTATTATGGGATTAAAAAAAGAGGATCCCATGACGAAGAAAGAAACAACATACAGTAGTAGGAAATGACAGTCGAGGAAAAAAGCCTTGTTACCATAGTTTAGTAGTTGTTTTCACATGATTAAAGTAGCATGCAACACAAGCAGTCTAGACTAACTTATTCAGAAACCAGACTGCTCACAACAGATGTATCAAATGATAATAAAACCCTAGCCTGTATATCCACATGCATACAATCAACCTGTAATGAAGGATTTGGAGAATGTATTGAATCACGGATACTCCAACTTGACCACCATGACAGCAGCACACAATGTTTTGTAGCAAACTATTATCCAGTGATGGAAGGTGAAACAACAACTCCACTGCTGATCTCTGAATGGTTTCATTCAACTTTACAAAGGGTCCACTACTGTTGGCTGAAAAAAAATTATAGAATTTATCCAAATATGTATAAAATACTGATTAAAAAATAATTGAACTGTCTACGATCCAATTAATACTGCTTTGAGTCAATAAGCCTTGTGTAAACAATATGTATCTCGAGTTGAGGAAGTTCACTCATATGTACTTGAACAGCAATCCTCCATAGGAAACATACATGGCAACTGAACAGGTTAGCAGAACACCAAGCAAGCCTCAGTCACACAGTTCATTAAGCAAAAGGAGAGCCATGCTTTGGTAATATTTGACCCTGTGCTAACCTTTCGGTTTGTTATGGGTAAACGTGCCAGTCATCATGATCTATTTTTCTATGGAGGACTGATTTCCGAAGTTATTTTCAAGACTGGTCACTTAACATGTATTTTAAAAAGAGACATTGATTTTGATACTGATTAAGCTACCTTTTTGAAGCAAGACGTTTTAGCAGAATTAGGTTTTAATTAATACCATTTCCTGAGATAGCAGAGTACCTTTCCCACAACGTACATTGTAACACTAAACAGTAATTATAGTGTATATTATATCATCATAGGCACAAAAATCAAATTCTACTCAAAGTATCACAGATCATTACAAATCAGAACACCTACAAAAGAACAAGGACAGATGAGCCAAAAAGCTGTGATCTGGTCGTAGGACACATTGCACCATTGCCTTTTTCACGTCTCTAAGGACAAGTTCTGTCATGCTTGGGCTGCCATCCTCCAACAGCAGCAATACACTCGGCAAGCCTTGGAGCCATTTTTGAATCACTGCATGTACCTCCTCATGTCTATTGTAAACATCAAACATTGTTGAATTTATATGTTTATTTAGTCAAGTGGGATCAAGAAACTCTAAAAACTAGGAGGTGCAGTGCACTGACCTAAAGGTGTAAAAGTTACATCAAACAATGGTGAAATTCACCTTGACACATCTGGGTTCTCAGGAAATGCAAGGCTGCTAAAAAACACCATCAGCATCTTCTTTGTCCCGCACATGATGTTGCTGGACTGGTACAAGTTGAAAGATGCACTGAGCAGTTGTCTTGTTGTATCAGAATCTTCAAACAAATTAAAAGAAATTAAAATAACGTCTAGATTTTAACAAGCACATTATTTTATCGTATAATTCAAGAGTTAAGTTCCATGGCATACACAATGGAACTTTTTTGCCTTTAATTCACACAGACAAACACGAAAGACACTTATAAGCAGGTGGCTCTAAGGCTTTGAGGAATAAAACAAAAGAGATCACATCAGGTTAAGGAATGAATAATGAATTTCTTTGGTTCTATTGCCCCAAGCCTCAGAGCAATGTTATTGTTTTAATTAATATACAGTATAACAAATGATCTAGATTCGTAGTAATTATTCTAAGACGATTCTGTCCAAGGGTAAAAGGTGCATGAGGTTAACCCTATGTGCAGCACCAACCCGTGAGACAAGACGAGACCACAACACTGGGAATTACGTGCCCTACTCTTTTTGATAAGAGTGTGGGGTCTTTGACGTCCCCTGCTAACCAGATGCAGGAGATGGGGCCTATGGTTTAAAGTCCTTACTCGAGATTAGACTTGAATGTCTAACCATTTGCAGATATAATTACAAAGACAGCACATTCTCCTCAGTTATTTTCAGACCCTGAGCGTTGATCCGGTCTGGGGCTCGAACCGTCGACCTCCCACAGAGCAGACTGGCACTCTACCAACTGAGCTAACCAGGTGGCGGTTACCCATTGAGTAGTTACAGGAAAAAGGTGCTGCATTCTGTTATGGCCTTTCTTTCACTCAAAATTTTACAAAAGCACTCTCAGCTGAACCTACATTACATTATACAGTATAAATCGGTTTGACCCGACAGATTTGATAAAATGCTACCATGCTTGTGCTCATATGATGTGTAATACAGTACCTTGTTTTCCACAAAGAATCTGATAAGCAAACTTGATTAAATTCTCCACATGCTCTGTCTGAAATTGTTGAGCCCAAGCACCTCCTTTAGCCTTCAACAGCAGTGATTCTATGACAAAATCTTCAAGCTTCTGAACTGAAGCACGATACTTCTTCTTTAAAGCAACATCATTTCTTACAAACTGTAGCATGACTTCACAAATTGTAAGGTTTAGAGTTAACGCAGAAGAAGTGATTTTATCTCTCACATCCTGTTGAGATGATTTTCCAAACTTCTTTTTCTCTTTCTTAAGCAATGGAGTATGACTGGCTATGAATGGAAAGTGGCTCATAAAGTGATGATTGAGCTCTTTGAATATATTAGGCAGGAAGGTTTCAACTTTAGTCTGCTCCAAGATGATGGAATGCTTTGTTTGATTTCTTTCAGCTGCTTTAAAAATAACTTTGAAAATTTCTGCTATAGCTAACATGACATTGATAGATGAAGGAGACATCACACTGTCTGGGAGACCAGTTGTCATTTGGGTGGGGTTACATTCAACCCAGCATTCCAATAATAGAGGCATAATTGTTTCCGTGAAATCTTTCATTTGTTGTCCATCAGTTAAAATATTGGACTCACTTCCTGTGTTTACTGATTGCAAGTCAAAGGTGAAGGGTAGTAACAATGGTTCTTCAACAGAATGCTGCAAAACCTGAATTTGTGTCGGTAGATGTTTCTGGAAATGAAATATGGGTTTGCTGTTTGATACATCAACATGGTTCATTGATGTAGAAGAGCTTTCTGCTTGGCAAAACTTTGTAGAAGATTCCAAGGCTTTTAAAAAAGCTAACAATTGCTGTAGGACTTTTAAACGCGACCTTAAAGAGGAGAGTTTTCCCTTTGGATTCACAGAAAGTCCTTTCCCTACTTTTTGTTGCAATCCTTTTGACTTCTTAGTACCTGAAGTATCCTGATATGAAATCATACCAACAAAGTTTTGAATGAGCTGCGAAGAGCTAGTCACCATTAAATTTGGGAAGTATTGAAGACACAGCTCTAGAAAACCAAGCGAGTCATGCTGAATATCATCATAAATGTGAGTCATTGCACAGCTTAAGTGAGCCATAACAATTGAAGAAAATGGGGCCATCCTTTCTTGTGGTACCAATGGAAATATAAAACAGAATAACAGAAGAAGAGATTGCCGAACTGATGGGTCACCGTCTGTCATTTTCTCGGCTACTCGTTTGATCATAATTCCAAGATTTTCTTCCAGAAGATTTTTGTGGAGCTGAAACAGATCCTTAAGACCAACCAGTGCTTCCTTTCTCATTGTGACACTGTAATGGCCAACTTGGACAAGTAGATCCTATAAGAATAATAGAGATTTAGCCAAGTCTAAAAGTGGAGCTCAGTCTAGGTTGTTCCAAGCCTAATAAAGCTAAACCAAATTAAGTGAGAAATTTGATTTGAGTTTTGTAACTTTGCAGTGGGGTTCTCTGTTTACATGTGCATTGTTTGGCCTTCTCTTTGGCGTTTGATTAACCTCAACCTACACAAAATATAAGTAGTGCAAAAAATTGCTATACAAGAACAATTTATATTTTAATCATGTGTTGGTGTTAACCAGCCCTGAATACAACAAGTTAGCCTTGGTTGAATCCGTGATCCGATAAAAACCCAGTACTTGGTCAGCGGGTAACTTGAAAAAACACTTGACCTCGATGAGGTCTAACCTTGAGCCTACGATACTGGTCAGCAGATACCTTGTTTTGACAGGTGTCAATTACCATAACATGGATATCTAATATCAAAGACGTATGCTGTAAACCAAGACTTGGCATAAGCTGGAGTATGGCCACCATGTTGAGCAACACTGTTATTCATCACTGGCACACTCACCCTACCCTGGGTTCCAGAGGATATTTTTTTTTTTATCAATACTGTTCGCGGCGAAGCCGGGTTAACGAGGAAAAAAATAACCTCTGGTCACAGGAGTATGCAACCTCATTTCCATGTGAGAAATCAGTTCAGGATTTGAACTGGGTCACCGATTGGATACTCCCATGTCCGCAAGGAATTAACAATATAATAATGGCCCTGATTGACTACATCGAACAATTTGACATGGAAGTATCCAATCAAAATTCTGAACTGATTTCTCACATGGAAATGAGGTTGCCTACTCCTGTGACCAGAGGTTATTTTTTTCCTTGTTAACCCGGCTTCGTCGCGAACAGTATCGATAAGAAAAAAATATCCTCTGGAACCCAGGGTACACTCACCCATGATACATGCCATTAGCCATGTTGATCATGGAAATAGAGTATCGTGGTTTTTTAATTCTATGTTTGCATGTGGTTCTTTTGCAATAGTTATGGTGCTCAGCTTGGCAGCCCTTTGGACCACTGCAGCTCGCATGATCGCAACTTTAAATCCCTGGTCAAACGGTCGCAACATGTCGATACAACATATTGCAACATTGTGGACGCAACATGTTGCTACCCTTTGGCCATCTTGTTACGACATGTTGGGTGTTGTTGGCTTAATCTAACCATTTTCGAAGTTGAGCCAACAAGACACAACATTTTGCAACAGGGTGGCCAAAAGCACACAACATGTCACGCCCAGCAAAGTTACGATATGTTGCGTTGACATTTTGTAATCATTTGGCCGGGGCTTTAAACTTATACCTACGCAATGAAGGAGTCTTTTAAAATAGCTTTTACTCAGTTAACTACTCAGTTAACATTTTCTGGTTTTTACCTCCTTCAGGGACAAGTTTTTTGCTTGTTATTTTTTTAATCAATTGTTTGAGATTGGTTATGCTGTTCAATCAAGCATTTTGAGTGCTCAGTGGGGTTAGTGTGATACATGTTCACTCAGTGCCTCTTTCCACCCAGCAGTATATATAGACGGCAACTTAAGTGTTCAAGCCACGTTGTGATATAAATTCAAAGTTCTATAGAAGGCACGTCATCTGCTATGATGCAAGGTGTACACATAACGTAATGAAACTAGGAATTGGCAGATGAGAGGGAAAAATTTCCGTATAACCCCATACATTTATTATGCATGCAGAATTATTAATTATGTATGCGCTCTATTGTATTTGAAGACAATAGCAACTCCCCTGGGTATTGAATATATACATTGATAA
>Ga0126343_10000339_pt1 | contig 17297 bp, 25 predicted proteins | sample Cyp2metagenome_FD_92531 | JGI IMG/M metagenome (GOLD analysis project Ga0126343, IMG submission 92531) | Coral microbial communities from Lord Howe Island, Old Settlement Bay, Australia - Cyphastrea 2 metagenome | ecosystem: Host-associated > Invertebrates > Cnidaria > Coral ...
GTTTTATTGCGTACCGCGGGCATTTTTGGCTCGTTTGTTTGAAGTACCAACTAGTCCATTTTAGAGCAGCTGTAGGTGCAGTTATAAAAAAAATCATATTTTATTTTAAAGGAAAGTTTATGACTTTGTTTTGCTGCCAATCGATTGTAGAAGCATCAGAAAAATAGAATTAGTGTGAAAATAATTTAAAACTTGCGATGAACTGACTCGACAACGTCACGAATTATGACAATTTTGAAGATTTTGTTCAAGAAAATACTGTAGACCGTTTCAAGTTTATTTCTCCCATACAAGCGAGAATTGTGACAAACGAACATCCTTCTAATATGCATGGGACCTAGGCCTACCAACGGACAAAGTATGGGCGAAATTGAATTTTGACCTGTGTCCGCGTTTTCTTTGATTTTTACTGAAAGTTACTCTTAATAAGCCCCTGGCACACCATAGGTTTCACTCGTCTTGGTATTGTCACAAATCTTAAATTCAACCAGTTTCAACCAGTTTGAACATTTTTTTTCGTCATCATTGGACAACCTTTTCAAAACACAGATTTCTTGAAATCATCTCTTGCGAAATTTATAGAACGCAAAACTGACATATTCTCTTCATGTAGGGTGTGTTTATACGTTAGTAACAGAGTCTTTAGACCTCCTGAATTCCATGGTGGTACAGTTAATCAAATTTGAGATGAAAATATTCGTTGTAAATAGTTTGCCCTCTTTGTTTATCAACAATTGCAGAGCCGGCGTCCACCTTTGTCGCTGAAAGACTTCGCATTGAAAATACAAGTGAAAAGTTATTCACTGAAATGCCGTAAACACATCGAGGAGATTCCACCTTTTTTAAATTGAAGTTAACTGTCTTTTAGCATTTCAAAATAATTATTGCTTATCAGTGGATAGTAAATTGTGAATTTAAGAATGCCATAAGACTGACAATTATCAAACCCGTTAATATTTAATTTTGTTCGGCCAGCAGCAAGTTTTGTAGTTAATTGAATTTGAATAAGATAGCTAAAATGCTGATGAAATATAAATTCATTTTTAATTAGGCGTCGCCCTTGGCGTCGTCATCGCCGTTGCTAAAGCTCTCTATTCTCGATTTCCCAATCTAAGCCCTCTCAACAGGTTGTGGTACTGGCCTGGCCTAAACTCTCCCAGTTTCTTGTAGAAAGATCAGGCGGATCCCCTCTTTACTTCTAGTACTTTTTCCCATTGTTTTCTTTACCGATGACGTCGTGGAACACAATTATCGCAAATTAACAAATGTTTCTTCCTCTATTTTAAAATTTCTTTTTTCCCTAAACTCATGTCACTTGGTTAACGTCCATGTTCACATTACCGACATGAGCGATATGTTCGCTATGTCGTTTTTTGTCGTTATGACGGTGGTGTAAACCAGGCCTTACAGATTCCATATTGTGTTGAAATGTGAAACAAATGATCATACTTTCCATTTTATTTGTCACCTAGATAACAAGGGTCGAGCGCTCAGTACTAAGAACTGCACTGAAGAAAACTGCGGGAAAGATGTCACTGGGAACAGTAGATGTGTAGCGTATATTGATAGTAATCCTTTCAGTCCATGCTACTCGAAATTCTTTGTGCAAAAACGGCAACCAAATGGTTTACGGACTGTAATTACTAAAGTGCTGGACATAAAATACATTTGCCAACCTCCGTCATTATGTGGACAGCAAGACGCGGAACACTTCTACGCAACAATGTTCGATGAAAACCAGGGAATTGCAGTGTTTTCAGCTTATTTTTTGACACACGAAATGGTAGCCTTCAAAAACTACAAAAACAGAGCTGACCACGACTGGTACCCCACACCAGGTAACTCACTTATATATCCAAAAAATGGAGCCAATCACCCCGTGATCCCAACAAGCTCAGCAGTATGTTAATAGAGAGCTTTAGATTGGACTACGAGTACGAGATTGAGTACGAGTTCGACTTTTCAATTCTGAATTTCAGGCTTCACATTCAGTTAACACAACACATACCCATTCCATCCCATGAGCTACTCTCTTCACCTCGTACGGCGTAGTCTACTCTAAAGCTTCCTAATGTTGAGTCACAGTCGCGATAAACGGAAACGTTTTGATTCGTGACCGCTTTAACAATTCATCTAAACAAAAAAGTAAATCATGACCGTGACGGTGTTTAGATATCTGATCTTTTATATTAGTAAAGATTTTTACAATTTTATTTCTTCATTTTTTTCTTCATTTTTTTAACTATATATATCAAACACTCAAGACAGTGCTTGATTACCTTTTCAAACACCTCGCGTCGTTTTTTCAACTCTCTTCCCGGCTGACACGTGGTCAAACAAGCTCTTTCGTGTTTGATATATTACATGAATTGTTGATACGGTGAAAATTGCTCTCCTATTCCAGTTAAAAACGCTCCTGAAAAGGAAACCTGTGTCAACTTGATATTCAATTCGAGACGGGCAACCCTTTCAAATAGTCAGCTATAATTTTCTCTCCCCAACAAGTTTTTCGTGACTGTTCGACAGACGCCTTTGTGAATTCCATTACTCTTAGCGTCAAAGATGAGCGTGGTGAACTCTTCGATTTCAATGGCTACCCTCTTGAATTTGAATTGGAAATAAATTGAATTAATTGTACGTACAACGACGTCCGAGAATGTCTTGCCGACCGCTTCCGAATACGAGGCTGCTTCAGCCCAAAATATCTATCCACAGCTTTCTCGAAGTCCGACAATTTTAGTTTGGAAAAAAATAAAGGATAATGCGCTCACGTTAGCGCAAGAAGCTGACCGCTACAGGCTTGTGACAAAAAATACAAGAAAATGAAGGTGGCGTCTCACTTCAGAGAAATCTGACTTTTTGCCGTTGAACAGATTTTGCGGATCTTTGTCATCAAATCGCAATGAACGGAATGTGTCGTTGGAGATGTAAACCATTTTTCGTAAGCTGTAAGTTTTACCTCCGGCTAATTTCAAACAAATTGGCTAAATCAAGATCAAGCCTGATTGTTTTTTTTTCCTAAATTTATGATTTGTAACTGCAGTGGCCAAAGGGTGTATTTCCTTCTGTGGCCAATTTACAGTTATATGTTTTGAAATTGTTTTTTTATTACTTCTTCCAAGCGCAAAATTCTTGAAATAGTTCTCGAACGCGGATAAAAGCAAAGTTCGTTGCGAAGCTTAATGAAGGAAGGGAAGCAATGAAAGGAAACCTGGGTTAAAAAGCAGCCTCTGCCGGGCTTAATCCAGGAAGGCCTTTCAAAGCGTTTGTTTACTGCATCTTGGGGGCACAAGTCAACGTGCGTAACAGTATTCTTGGAGGGGGAAGAGCGAAAGAGGTCCAGAACGAGTATTTGGTTTTGATGGAAGACTCTATCAGTCAACCAGAGCGTGCAAAGATATTCGCTTTCGGTGGATCAAGCTAAAGTTAGATTTAATCTTGCTGTGTGCCCTGGCTAGTGGCTAATGCCTGCGAAAATGATCTTAAACATAGAAACAGCAGCCTGATTCAACATCCCATGAACTAAACGGCAATACAACCTCCTGTAGCCTTTTCTTATTCGTATAAACACTCGCCAAGTACGCCATATTTCTTTAGGATGTATTTAAACCAATCAGCCTTCTCGTATGAATGAGCCAATCAGCAAGGGTGTTAGTTCAGCATTGTCCAGGGAATTCTTCCACACGCCATTTTGAAAAGTGGAGGAGGCCCTGGGGATGAGGTTGCGTTTCTGCTTATCTGCTAGAACATAAGTTTGGACGCCATCTTTATTGTTGTCCAGGCTCCCGCCCGCGGTTATCTCGAAGCTTGGGATCAAATAGTACGGCTCAATCCGATCCATTTCCATGGAGAGGAATAGTGCAGTTCCATTTGTCCAAAAAATTCCACGGGAAATTCCATTCAAATGGTAAGCTCTCTCGGTTAATCGTGTGAAACTATGGTTACTGTCATAAAGCCTCATAAGGTTCGTTCAAATAATTAGTGACCACAATACTAAAAGAAATAAACCTTTATGTTGCACACATTTTAAATGAGTTTCGCTTAAAAATTCTCAAAAGGGATCAAGAAACAAGGCAGCCATGCGATGTACCGAAATCAGATCCAATATGATAGAGGTCACTTGGTTCCATCAAAGACGTATTCGAGCTCTCAGGAACGCCGTGATTCCACTTTCACATACACAAACGCTGTGCCACAACATTCTTCATGGAACGGTGGTGATTGGTCCCAATTTGAGAAGAGGATACGACGGTATGCTCGAGAGAAATGCACCACGCAGCTTGTGCCGGCTCTGGGGCACCCGTATGGAATGTTATATCTTTTAACCGGTACTTCCTTTGCCAGAATTCAGAAGCATCTGGACGGCACCATACAGGGAATCCCTGGAGTTCCTATTAAATATTTACAGCAGATAACCATTCCCAATTCATTGTGGACGGCTGGTTGTTGTGTGCGCGAGGACGGAAACTCCGTGAGCTTTGCAGTGATGGGAAATAATGTCCCGAAAGACGATCAGGAAAGTCTCACCCTGCAAATTACCGTGAAAGAATTGCAAAATATTCTTGCAGCCGACGTTTTCAACCGCGGCATCGGTCAAAAAAACGTCGTTCTGTTTCCTGGAGATCCAGATTGCGCGCTTTACAATATGGGAGACCTTCCGCTCCCGGGCGTAGGACGCTAGAGACTAATGAAAAAAATGTAACATTATCATATCCAATAACTAACAAACATGTAATAATGAATGGTGTAAACAAAAAACTCAAATAAATAACTTAATGACTTAAAAAATAAATGATAACAAGATGTGTAAGAAAAAGAAAATTGAAACCAGCAGTGCTTGGAAAAACTTTGTCAACTGGTCAATAGAGTGGGTCTATTGTCACGCAATAAAAAATGAAATCAAAAACCATTTAGTAGATGAAGTCAAGAAATTGTGATATTATAGACGATAAATCAATAACACAGTTCTCGATCCGAGATTATGGTGTGTGCGTTGTGCAAAGTTGAGATTTTCGTCGAAATATTCCACGCAAAATTGTAGAGCCTAGTATGGAGCCGCCGTGTTGGTAGACCTCTTTAGTCCTCCAACATGGCGGCCGGTAAATAGTGTAAACATCTGGAACTTACTTTAGCTATTTAGCCGACTGATTATCTGAACCGAACCAAATTAAAAGAAAGTTTACACAAGCACTTTTCCTAATTCTTCAACTCCTAAAATGGGCAAAAATCTCGAGGTAACTGTGTATTTTTCGACAAACGCGGTCTTAGCTTGATGTCACGCACCCCATGACTCCGAAATTCAAAAGGCACCGGTTTCCAAACGAAGGGCGCTATTGAGCTAGAAAGTTGTACACAAATATAAGTTTGGTACCTCTTATGCCTGATGAGGATAAAACCTTAAGTGTCTCTTTGGTTTTGGATTTGAGAACTTGATGACGTCACGTGAACACACTAGAGACTGTTTTCATATATTGAAGTTCAGCTCTGTAGTCAGGCCTAGGGGACCCAAACAAAGGAAGTTGAGTAGGCTGTTTATTCATTTCTTTTGTTTGTGTCCTCTAAGCCTCACTGCTGGTCAAGCTGTATTTTAATATGTTTAAAGAGACGTATTTGCCTAGCCCATTTTCTATTTACAACTGAAGTCCAGTTTTGGCTTGTATAAAATCAGAAACATTTATCTTGTTAAAGAGTCAACACGGCCAACAGGGTTTCTGTCGTGTGGTACATCTAAAAATGTATCCAAACTCCCCAAAATTAATTCTGAGAAATTTTTCCCATAATATCAAGCTTTAAATTGCCCGCTTCGGGCACGCCTAATGAAATTGACCGCATAATGACAGAGTGAGCAGCCGCAAATAAAAGCCGCCGTTTCTTAATGCGCGCGCGCTGACACGTCAGAACTTATGCACATTAGAGATGCGCAATGCAATACTGGGGAATTACCTTAAGGCTAGATCTTGGGGTGTTAAAATGTCGGAATCCATTTCTTTTCTTTTCTTTTTTTTTAAAATAGCTTTTTACGCGTTATAGAAATACCAAAACTACAGAAACCCTGTTGGCCGTATAGACACTTGAATGACTTTTCAAGAATATAGTAATAATTGAGATATGTCTTATTTCTGTCAATTTTTATTTACCCCCTCCAATTTTGCCTCATTCGGTCTTGTCTTATGAGTAACAAATACGCATATCATACCTTCGTATCTAAGATCTCTTCGACAGATTTCAGCAATGGGCTATAAACTAAACGAACTCGGAATATGTAGACAAAAAGGTCCTTAACTAAGAAAGAATGGGACAAATATACCTCGATAAAAACATAGTTATCGTCTTTTGAAATTAAGATAAATATGATTATGACCATTTATTGGTTTGCTTCTGTGAAAACGAGGAGGTACCGATCACGAAAATCACATTAAAGCTGTTTTTAGTATTATTTCTTGGACTATTGTCTTGCACAATCTTTGTCTAACTTCTATTACTTTTACCTCTGCTACTTGACTAACAAATGCACTCGCACTTAAATAAGATATCGGTGGCTATGCGTCGGCCACACCTTAGAGGATGGCTTCAAGAATACTAACCCAAATAGTTTTCACGGAAACTTTCAGAAGCAAACATTGATAGTGAACGATTGAATGTCCGAAGCGGTCGCCTTTGCGAGCGTCAAAGTGCATCCCCGTCCCATCCATCGACATCATCCATACAGGGTCTCCATCGTCGTTGGTGGCTTCCGGCGCCTCAGCGTCGTCGTATAGAGGGTCGTCGTCCATTTTATTCCCCACACATCTTTCAAATTAGAAAAGATATTCAAAAAGAATACAACAACGTCTGAAGTTCCCGAATCACTAAGCCCCGAGCACAGCAGCAAAACCTTAGGCGCCATGAAGGCCCCCCGCGCGGTCAAACGCATCACCTTTGACAGATCGGAAGCCAGCCCCGGCGAGATGCTGTACGGCCACGTGCCGAAGCTGAATGAGAACGAGGTCATCGTGCCCGGATCGCTGGCGCTCCGATTCGACATCGATCTGTCTGGCGGCCATGCCAACAACTTTCTCGTGCAGAACGTCACGCGGGCCCTCGTCAGCAAGCTGGTCGTAAAATTTGCGGGGACCATCGTGTAAGACATGGTCGGCTATGACATCTTCAAAATCTTCGAAGACCTGTTCCTCTCGCAGGAGCAGCGTGACAACATGCTGCTGGAGGGGATTCAAAGCGATGATTTCTGCAAGATCCGCTCCAACGCGGGGGACAAGAAAACCTCGGGAGTCGACGCCGAAAATGAACTTAACAACATCTACGGCATCAGGCTGAACCATGAGATCTTGACCGACCACGGCGTTTTCTACCCTCAGGTGCTTTACAACGACCTCGTGTTTGAAGTCACGCTGGGGGCGGCTTCGCAGGTAGTCAAAGGCTCGGATACCACAAAGCTGAAATACAAGCTGACCAACATCCAGCTCGAATACGAGATAATCCGCAGCGAGAAGCTGGCCAACGAAGCGCGCAGGACCTACTCTAGCGGCAAAGAATTCGCGTATGACCACGTGCACCTTGAGAAAACGATCCCCTTCAAAAGAGACACAGACACGCGCCTGAACATCAAAGTGAACGCCCAAAGGCGGTCGATGAAAGCCATCCTCCTTTTGTTCATAGAGCCGTATTCGGCGGGCGCGCGAGATTCGGAAAAATACGTCTTCACCGACCTGACCAAAGTCCGCGTCACAATAAACGGCTCGCCCAAAATGCTTTACAACGAAGCCATCGTCAGCACCGACCTCTGGGCGGAGGCCAGCCGCTTTTTCGTGAAAGAAAAAATAAAACAGAGCACATCTGAAACTCTTCCTGACCGGGGACAAGTTCGGGCTGCTGATCGATCCGCGCTCCATGGCCGACCGGACCATGCACGGCAGCGGCACGTGCTTGGTGAACACCACCGACGGCGTCCAGCTGGAGCTTGAGCAGACCGGCACCGGCTCGGGGAATCTCAACGGCAGGTCTTCGTGATCTCTGATTCTCAGTTTAATATACTAAACAACCAACTTCAATCTGTGCAGTTTCAAAAAAGACGTGCGTACAGAAAATGCACCCGCACAACCTCCCCCTCAAAGCCCTTATCGTTGGCCCCACCAACTCTGGCAAGACGCAGTTCCTCGTGAACCAGCTATGTGGCTCTTTCTATGGCAAATTTGATTACGTCGCGCTCATCTACCCGACGTTTGCATACAACAAGACACTGTACCGTTTCGCCGAGCGCGCCCCACGGCTGTATGTCATCATCTGCGAGCAGCATCAGGTCGAAGCCTGGCTCAAAGTGGTATCTATGTTTTTTCAAGGCACCAACACCCTGATCATCCTGGATGACCGTGCGGTCTCGAAAGATGTGAAAGGCCGAATAGTCAATCTCGGCTTTTCCGCGGGCCACGCAGGCCTTAGCGTGTGGGTGCTGACCCAGCAGCTCTCCAGTATCGTGAAACCTTTCCGCGATAACGTGGCCGCGCTCGTACTGTTTTACACGCCCCCTGCGAAGACCAAGAAGACGATCTTCAAAGAATACGCCACCGAGCTCTCACAAGAGGAATTGAAACAGCTGGTCGCAAGGTTGAGAGAACGCAAGTTCTCTCTTCCGGTGTTCTTGCTGCGCCACCCCTTCTTAATTGAATTAAAAAAGTGAGATATATACGATGGCTCAAAGAGAAGAATTCGTGATGGCAGAAGTCATGAACCTGTTAGAGGCTGAACCTGCGGACTCTTCGCAGCCAGGGCCTGACATTCCAGCTCTTCGTGAACAGCTCGTGATTCTGGTTTCAACAGGCAAATGCAAAGAAGCCATTGGCGTGCAGCTGACACAAGATGGTGTCAAACGTTTGGATGCAAAAAACGTTGAAAAATACCACAAACCTTACGAGACTTTTGTGGGCGCAAAGACAACAGAAACGTTCGTAGATAGCTTCATCTCGCTGTACACCTGCGCGCTGGGGGCGTTTGTGCCGATTAAAGATGTTGAAGCCCTACAAAGCGACCTTAAAAAAAGATTACGTCATCGCCAAACAGCTGTCCATCCTCGTCGGAAACCTCGCGCTGCGGTGGGGGCGGCTGCTCATGGTGGCGAACACGGCGCTGATCACGACGAAACACGTCGACTTTCAGCGTCACCCAAGCCGCGACGCTGGCGGTTACCCGCTCAGCGGCATTGATGAGGTGCAATCAGCAACTGCTGAACAGCTAGCCAGTATTGCAGGCTAATTCCTCAATTAAATATTTTTGCTCACCAAATATACGTGATGTCGGATACCACAGACGCGGTCGAACCAGTGACTTCAAAACAACCAACCGTCGAACCAGTGACTTTAAACCAACCGGCCACTGAGCCGGCGAAAAACCCAAAACGCGTGGCTGCTGGCAAGGCTGTCGCTGAGAGGACGAGACAGGCGCGCGAGGCGCAAAAAAAAAGCCACAGCTGAAGCCGCTGTCATAATCGAAAACAACAGGTAGAAAAAGGCAGCTGTTCAAGAACTAACACCTCAAGAGCAGGCATCCGTTGAAAAACCACCGCCTGCAGCGGCGGAGCAAAGAGAAATTCTCACCATTTGCGTTTTATTGCTGGGAATCTACTACAAACGCGAAGAGATAAAAAGCCTTTTCAAACGGCAGACTCCACCGCCTCAGCCTGTCGATTTCGTACCACGAAGAAGCATCCGCGCAATGGATTAAGCATTACCTCAGCGATATAACAATGAAAAAACTCGCTGGCCTAAACTTTTTCATAAACACTGCTGCTATTTTTGGATTAACGGTTTTGTGGTTTAAAGTTTCGCTAAAAATGTTTTACAAAATTAGCCGCTTTATCTTCTCTGATTTGTTTGAAGCCAAAGACGAAGAGATGATTTGGGAAAATCATGTCTTTGAAAGCGCTTTGGAGAAAGCCGACGACCTTTGTGAAATGGGCTACATGTTTCAAAAAAACGAGATCATTTACAAAAAAATCTCTGAAAAGAGTTGGCTCGCGGAGATTTTGCTCCCTGATGCCTGCCCATTTGAACAGGGCCATGAGTTCACGATAGAGAATTATAGTTACAAAAAGATTGGTAAGAAAACTTGGACAATCGAGAGGCTTGACTAATCCAATTAAATTTTTCATCCACTCAATATATTATGAATCCCAAAGTTGACGTCCAACAAGTTTTCATCAGTACTACTGCTATTTTTGGAATCGGGATGCTTTGGTTCATTTTCAACAAAAAGGTTTTCACAACGGTCTGCCATCTCATTGCTGCACCCTTTGGACAAGAAAAGCATGTCACTTGGAAAGACCCTCTTGTAGAAGAAAAACTAATTTGTCAGGGTTGTTTTGAAAGTCTCTGAGACGACGGGCTTGAAGGAGATCATTTCTTATGTCAGACTTGCCGGGAGGCTGACTAAATTTTTGTTTGAAAACAAAAACGCGGTTAACATATCATGTCTGACAACAAGCTCGTGAAGACGATCATGGATGCAGCCACTCTGACCGGCTTGGCAGCCGGCATCGGATGGCTTTCCAAAAAGGTGGTGAAAGAGAAGATGACGGACGACCCCAGCGACAGCGTTATGAACTATGCCAAGTTCACCGCTGTCATGGCCGGCAGCATCGCGCTCAAACAGTACCTTGAGAAACAGAAAATCCTGCCGGACTCCGCTTGAAGGTTTGGCTTTTAAAATATACACGATGATGGTCGGAGGCGCGGTCCTCGCATCAATTAAGAAAAAAAATTATATACAACACGATGGATTTGAACTGCTTTTGCTTTAAACTATGCAGAGGTCATGATATTGACCCAAAGGTTTTGGCCTTAAAGGTTGCAAACGACCCTGAAATAAAAGAAGACGTTTTGTTCTTTAATAATGAGTTATTAGAAAGCTTTTGTTTTCAAAGAGATTTTTCACAGAAAAAAATATTGAGAATTTGCTTAACTTTTTGAGGAGAAAAACTATCTCCTGTCTTGCATTAAGCGATCGTGAAGGACAGCACATCAATGAACAACTACGTAAAGTAAAATCCACGTTATCTTTTATGAAGCCAGTTTTATACTCTTAGTCATAAATTAGCGAAAAAGATTATTAATTGGTAGGTCAGTTGAACATCTAGCTTCATAATTTATACCATGGCTAGTGTTGCGATGATGAACGGCGGAGCGATTCGTAATGCCGCTGCTTTCACTGGTGGCAACTATCTCGCGAAATACCTTTCTGGCAACAACGGCAAAGCCGCGCTGGATGATAAAAAACGGCACGATAAGGCACTTGAGGCATATGAGAACGCGCAAGCCCAACACACTCGTGAGCGCACGCAGCTTCTTGACTGGATTGAAACCAACCACGAGAAAGTACAGGTCGCCAAGCAGAACTTTACAAACACCGATTACGCGTTCAAACTCTACAACCAGGCGCACCCTGACCGGCAGATGACCCTGCCCAAAGAGTCCAAGTTCTGTGAGTTCTATGAACTAAGTGAGGCTTAGAAACAGGGCGAGCTTCTTTTCGTTGGCGGTGGCGCGATTGCGCTCACCTATGTCTGCTTTTCGTTTTCTTTAAAGTTTTCCAGAAGTAATATGATGGACTCCAAGCTGAGAAAAGTCTACTACAGCCCCCAAGACTACTAGAAAGGGCCCTCTGCCATCAAAAAACTGGCTGAGGCATCTTAAGTCTCTGAAGACACTGCCAAGTAGTGGCTTATCAAACAGGCTCTCTAGCAGATCTATCTTCCTGCGCCACGCTGCATCCCCCGTCCAAAATTTGATGTGACAGTGCCTAACTCGGTACATCAGGCAGACCTTCTTTTTTACCACATGACAAACTCCCGCGTGGCCGCAAAGGTTTTAAGCACGCGCTGACCGTTGTCCACATTGCTAGCCGTTACAAAGAAGCTGAGCCTCTGACCTTGAAAGACTCTGCTGAAAATGCGAAGGCCTTTCGGTCGATTTAAAAGCACAGCCCTTTGACTTGGCCTCAAATGCTGCAGGTCGACCCTGGCCGCGAGTTAAAGGGAAGTGTGACCCATGAAATGGAAAACACAAAACTTATATTCGACGTGGACGCACTGAAATTCACAGAGATCAGGCCATTGTGGGGCGTTTCAACTGCACGCTCGCCGAGCTCTTGCTTGGCCATCAGTATGCCATAGAAATGTTCTTGCCTGCCGGCCACCGGTCGACTGAATGGGTCAAAAGACTTCCCGACGTTGTTGCTGCTCTAAACTATAACGTCACTCGCCTGACTGGCAAAAAGCCCTCTGTTGCGATCAAAGAGAAGTCTGTTTCAGCCAAACCTTCCACTTCCTACTCAAGACGAGTTGGTGTGGACGAAAAAAAACTGCCCTCTAATGTGAAAGTTCGCTTTCTCTACCAGGCTGGCGAGCTTGAGGGTGGGACAAAAAGGGCTACCGACCCGATCTGGTCTTAGAAAGTCTACACGGTTGAAAGGGTTGTGACTAAACCTGCCGAGCCGGCTCTTTACGACTTGCGCGATGAGCCCAAGCCAGGGTTCGTCCGCAAGGAGTTGCTAGTCGTGCCGCCTAATACACAGCTTCCTCAAATGTGAAACTCGATGGGTTCGGTGTGAATCCCATCCGGCAGCACCCAACGTTTGTCATAATAAGCGCTTAGCCCTAGCTTATGCTGTTTGTAGGTGGTCATCTGCTCTCCTCTCATTCTGAATCCTCGGTTTTCTGCTCGTTCGGTGCAGCCTTCGAGAGCTGTTTTGAAACGCTGCCAGGTGATGAAAGTCTGGCGCTTCGACATGCCTTTCGTGCTGAACTTGTTTTTTCGCTGTCTTTTTCGTCTACATAGTAGCATCTCGAACATAAGGCGATCATGCAGATGCCTTCACATTCAAGTTTGAACAGCCCAGGCGTGCGGCCGCTCCATTTGTCCTACGCCAGCCACTCCTTTTTTGTCTCCTCAAACTCGGTCCTCAGCTCGGGGCGGACGATGTCTTCCAGCCGGTCCGACGAGATCGCGAGATAGTTGCTGTCTGTGTTCATCTGGATCAGCTCGAAATCGAGGCGGCTGAAATAACGATCCAAGAAATCCTAATAAAACTTTAGCATCCTGAGCTTCGCCAGCTGATACACGGCGATGCCGATCTGGAACGGGCGGTTGATCGTCATCCGCGGCTTCCGGCTTTCGATCTCGTATGCTTGACCGAGTTCGTCTAGGTCTTCAAAATACGCACTGCACAGCGTCCTATCGACCAGCTTCTCGTCCTTTGTGACCAGCATTTTCCTGTACGCGCTGTTTCCAAGGAGTTTGAATACCTCGGCGAGCAAGGCTTTGCTCTTGTCTGTGTCGCCTGTGCGGCGGGCCTCGGTGGCCTGCTCGACAAACCACGTGAAGATTTTCGTCACCTGGTAGTCGATCGTACGGTGCACCGCTGTGATGGCTGCGCCGTGTTCGACGTACCACCGCAGCAACGAGGCGTACAGCAGCAGCGTTCGCGAAGACAGCACCCCCACCAGCTTTTCCCCTTCACCTCTCGTTCAGTAGGTGCCGCGGCAATAATCTTTCATGTGCTGTGGCACCGCTTCAACTGGTACCTGTTTCGTATGGAAGAACGGCGGCGTCTCTTCGAACTTCATCCACAGGCATTTGGGGATCTCGATGTCCACTTCGGCAAACCCAAACCATGCGCCGGCTTTCATTCTCGGAGCAAACACTCCCGCTGCCTCCTCCAGGTGGTCGTAATGCACGACGTTTTCTCTCCCGCACGGCATGTCACGTAGCATCGTCGACACATACAGCGCGTTGGCGTCGTAGCCAATGATTCTCTTGCAAGGTTCTGGCTGTCTGAAACGCTGCGGGCAGATTGTTGTCTCGCCGGCCGTATGGTACCGTTTGAACACCAGACTTTACCCGCCTACCACCGCCCCTTTGCGCATGTCGTATTCTTCTTTGCAAGGGCTGTACAGCTCGGCGCCTCGCAAGAGATAGTGCATGCTCACCCCCGGGAGACTGACTGCGTCTTTCAAAATGTCGATGCCCTTTTCTACGTAAAAGGCGCGCATCTTTTCCAACGCTTCCAGCCCGGGCAGCACGTAAAGGTCGTTGTAATACCGCAGCCAGTCGGTAAACGTCTGCATACCTTTGTCTTTGAACAGACATTTGCACACTTTCCACTCTGACAGCTTCAGCGCGAACTCGCCTTTCAACGGCGAATACCAGACTGGGTAGATGGGTCGGCCGGGAAAATTCAGCTTTTCGGGGCCGTCAAACCATTCGTACGGCAGCCACAATTTTTCTAGCTCACTCCCGTAGGCCTTCAACTATTTGTCATATGACGTGCCCGGGGCTAGGTAGTTGATGATGTCGAGAAATCGGAAGCCGGCGGTTTTCATGAACATCGTCTTGTTTGCTTTTTTGCCTACCTGCACTTTGGCTGTTGATCAAGTTTAGATCATACCGCGCGCAGTTTAAACCTAAGACTGGATTCTCGTCACACCAGCCTCATAGTTTTCTCGCTGTTTCCCATGCAACAGGCTGAGGTCTTCGGGCTTGACCTCGGCCCTCACGCGCGCCCGGATGTTTGCTCCGTGCTTTTCTAGCTCTTCCATGAACCGGCGGACCAACCTTTTGGTTTTGGGGTCACAGATGTGGGTTGGCGTCTTGTCTAGCGTGTCGCCCAGGCTGACTGAAGCCGGGACGTGCATGTTCTTGTAGACCAGGTCCCCCGTGGGCTGTTGGCGCTGGCTTTTGTCTTGGCATGCCTCGAAGTCGTAAAAGATGGCGTGCGGATAGGGGCGCATCCGTTATTCTGGCAACGGTTCGCGCGTTTTCTGAAACTAACACTCCCATTTTTCAATGACTCAAAATCCTGCTTTTTGCAAAGTCTGGGTCCTTTTTGCGGTTGCTGCTCCCGCTTCGTCGCGCGTTTTGCCGTTGGTGACCACTTTTTGTCTGTCGTTTGGGAAATATGTTGCGCACCCGTGGAAATAGCAGCCATGGAACTGGAACTCCGTCTTTGATTTTGGTTCATACCCCTCAAGCGGTGCTCCTTGGATCCATCTTTCGCCACCATGACCGCAGAGCGCGTGGTGATTATGCACCCCCAACGTTTTACTGGTCTGCTCTAGCCAACTTATAGCAGAAAAGGAAAACTTGTCTTTGCTATAAAAAGATTTCTCATAAATTGAGAGCGGCAGGTAGACCTTCTCGATGGGGCAGATAATTTTTGTTTGCCCGTTTGAAAAGGTTTTCCTATGCCACCGAAGGCCACAAGCTTGCGTAAAAGGGGCTTGACAGCTTCCGCACACGGACAGCCTGGCCAGCTTCTGGATGTCTTTGATTAAAAAACTCGTGGTCTTTATAAACACCGATCGTGATGATTTTCTTCAAACTTTCTGGAGGGTTCTTCCTTAGGTGCCACAAAATGTCACCGTTTTGTTCACGCTCTGGCTCGTAGACTCGGATTCCAAGCCAGTCGTCAAACTTTTGCCCGCGGTTTAAATGATTTTCTACCTTTTCCAATTCATCTAAAGACGTTTTTGGCTCATTGGCGGGGGCTTTCTTTAGTTGGAAGTAACTCTTGGCTAACTCTCTCGCGGCCTGTGTGCTACGATGAGGCAGGGCTCCATGCATGTGGTAAACAGCAATGCAGCGCCAGAGACACAGGTTATCATCGAAAGTGTCGAGCGCTACCATTTGATGCCCGCCACGCGCAAGATTGTGCAACCAGTCTGGCAAGAGGCCTTCGCCCAACACAGGCTGTTCTCCAAATACAGCCTTGACCTCTATATTAGCAAACTTCACAAACCCCCATTTCGTGTTAGGGCGCTTAATGTTATTAATGTTCAAACGGCGGTTTCCTTGGTCGGTCAACCACTTTCCCAAGTCTTCCAGTTTTTAAAACCAAGGGGAACCTTTTTGCTGTTGAAAGTAAACCATTTTTAGCCCCGTTTCAATGTTTACTAGCTTGACAAATAGTTGTACCTCAAGAAAAACGATGAACGAGCTCCCTACCTCAAGAAGTTTCAGCCGACATTTACGATTTTTCACGACGTATGCGACTAGCCGAGTATTTTTATGACGAAAACAGTAATACCTCCTCAGATGACGAACACGACACTCCTTTCCATAACAAAAGTACATGGAACCCTCACAACGACAGAGAACGAGCCCTAAACACCTTTTTAGACGCTGTTAAACTTGACATGACCACGGGTAAACCCAACACTATTCATGATAACCTTACTGCTACAGAACGACAAGCCAGACGCCAACTTAAACAACGACAAGATATAATTATAAAACCCGCTGACAAAGGTTCTGGTACTGTTGTTATGGACAAAACCTGGTACATCGACGAATGCAACAGACAACTTACTGACACCAAATTCTACCAACGCTTAAACGAAGAAAAAATCACCGAAATACAAAAACGTTAACAGAATGCATAAAGACAAACTCATAAGCGACAAAACCAAACAATACCTTATACAGACTGACGTTAAACCAGGACGATTTTGCATTCTACCTAAAGTACATAAACCAGGCAGTCCAGGACGCCGTATTGTTTCATCTAATAGCCATCCCACCGTACGCATATCCCACTTCGTTGACCACCATCCTCAACCTCTAGTTCATAAACTGCCGTCCTTTGTTAAGGACACTAGCGATTTCCTTAACAAACTCCTTACCATCGGTAATTTACCCGCTAATTCCTTACTAGTTACACTTGATGTTTCATCATTATATACTAATATCCCCCATAATGAAGGTATTAATGCTTGTGAGCATTTTTTACGTACTTCCTCTCATAATACCATTCCCACTCACACACTCTGTGACCTCATTCGCATGATTCTCACCATGAATAATTCTCTTTTGATGATAACCACTACCTCCAAATCCATGGCACCGCCATGGGTACTAAAATGGCCCCCTCTTATGCTAACCTCTTTCTGGGTTATTTCGAAGCAAACGCTTTGGAAAATGCTCCATTCCAACCCCACATTTGGCTGCGATATATCGATGATATTTTTATGAACTGGACCGAAGGTCCGGATAACCCAAAAATTTTCATCGGTTATCTTAACAACATTCACTCCACCATTAAATTCACCAGTTCACACTCCTCTACTAATGTACCCTTCCTTGACGTTAGTGTCTCTTTGACTAATGACGGTAACATATCTACTGACCTCTACACCAAACCTACAGACAAGCACCAACATCTACTCTATTCATCTTGTCATCCCTTACATACTAAAACAGCTATTCCTTTCAGTCTAGCACTCCGCTTACGACGTATCTGTTCTACCGACGCCA
>Ga0126343_10000340_pt1 | contig 17268 bp, 10 predicted proteins | sample Cyp2metagenome_FD_92531 | JGI IMG/M metagenome (GOLD analysis project Ga0126343, IMG submission 92531) | Coral microbial communities from Lord Howe Island, Old Settlement Bay, Australia - Cyphastrea 2 metagenome | ecosystem: Host-associated > Invertebrates > Cnidaria > Coral ...
CATCATCACCTGAGATACAAATGAAAATCAAACTCATGAATCGAAGTTGGACACATTTTAAACAACCTTTATTTTTTAAAAATACAACTTTTGAACAATCATCATAAACACTGGACTTACAAAAATTACTGTTTTGGCCTGGTATAAAACGCAAACAAAAGAAAAAAAGCTTCTGATTAGTAGCTACGTTCACCAACTAGCTACATGTATAGGTCGCTATTCAAAATACATTCAATCTTCAGTTAATAAAGCGTATATTAATCTCATTGGTAATATCAAGAGATCTCAACATGTAAACATTTTCGCCATGTTAACCGTTGAATAGTTACCTTCAACTTACTTTAATAAGAAACAGAAAGCGTATTAGCTTCAGTGCAATCCGCATCAAACACAAGCTGAGTCTAGATATGTTGGCTTGAGTGAGTAAACAACTCCCGTATCGATGTCGCCAACGAAACCCCACTCGATCAGCAATACAACACCTAAATTAAATTTAAACAAAGAACAAACGTAAACGAGGCAGTAGTGTACTTAATTTTCGAAAGGAAAGAAACAAAACCAATCATAAACAGCTCGACAGAGCAATTTTGAAATACAAGATAACTTACCTTGAACAAATGCTTCGAATTTGCGACGGAAAGCTGTTCAAAATTTTCCCAAAACAGGGAAAACGGTTCCAATTACAAGGCAACAAGAACACGCCGGAAGCAATGGCCAACGAAACAACTTTACTCGCAATTACTAGTACCCGGTCTACCTGCCAGCCCATTTATACCTCGGAGATCTGTCATGTGGCCTCTCGTCCACAAAGTGACACACTGACACACTGACTGACAAACAAGATTTGCCTCTGACTTAGGGTCTGTATGCATTTCATGCATAAGACCCAAAAATACAACATATTGTGGTGGTTGTAAGGTGGGATAACATGCTATGGGTTCAGCAGGCCAGTCTTGCATAAGTTAAGTAACAATTCTTCTACTTGCACAAATAAACAAAAAGCGTTTTCCTGACACTTCTCCAGAAGTTGACGTAAAGGTCACTAGGGTGCATTCAGCAGAAAGAAACCATGCAATGGGAAAACAGAATCCACCATCACTCAAGAGGACAAATTGTAACATGTGAGTGCCCAATTGGGGTTCTGTTTTGCCTGAAAATTAAGTCAGAATTACAAAGGTGTAGCTTATTAGTGAATTTAAAATCTTAATTGACAATCAGTGGACATAAAATGTTCATGGCCTGGCTCATGCTGAAGTTACTTACCTCATAGTTCTGATATCAGATCATGGCCCTTACCAAGGCCAACAAAATAAAGATGTTTTCCATTTTTAAAATTCATCTCAAGGTTTTTCCTCAATAATCAAAACATTTTGTTGACCTTGAAAGTAACTTAATGACAAGTTGTGCTAATTATTGTGTTTCTTGAACTGCTTTTATAGAAATAATGAAAATACAGCTTTTAGCTTCATGTGAATCAAAGTGATCCCTCACGAAGTTTCTGTGCATCTCTGGTACCTGACATTAGGACCAGACCTAAACATTTGTTGATGCATGATTGTGGTATAATGACTGTTTTTATTGGTTAATTTTCTTGTTTTCGTATTTTCAAACTGAAGTTAAACTTTGGGATAACAAAACATACAATCTGTTAATTTGTGTCATTCTTGTTTTTGTTTTTGAAATAAGGGTTCTTACGGTGGTCACTGTGTGTTTGTTATCCAGGTACTCACCCTGTTGAAGACCCACCAGAGGAGCATTTAATGGAAAGCTCAGCTATAGGTGAAAGTGATGAAACAGAATCAACTGCAATGAATTAAGTAGAGTCAGGTGCAGCAGAAGCAAATACAGAATCAAGTGCAGCAGAGGTGAATACTACCCAAAGATCAAAATCACCAAAGAGAAAGAGTGCTAAGAATGGTAGGCCTAAGGAAAAACCTCGCCTATGTGATGTTGTAGAACAGTCAAATGAGCAAATAAAAGAGCTGAAGGATTACATGCTGAGTAATTCAGTGACATCAGAGGCAGTATTTTTTTGCCAAATGATGGGCATGATGTCCCAAACTATGATGGGAATGGCACAAATGCTTGTGCAAGGAGGTGGCCCAGGATATCCACCAACCCAGGCGTATAGTCCTCAAAGTGTTCAGCCAAACTACACCTACTATGGGCTATGGTTTCCCTGCTCCACCAGCTACACCATCATCTGCAAGCTCAGTTACTAGTGAACCAGTATCATCTGACGAAAACGACTACTATAGCTTCTAGAAACTTTTAATACAGGTGCATGTTTTATGCTAATATTGATGGCTTTGGTATGTTGAGTTGAACTAGTGACAGCTTGTTTTTTTCCACAACAGCATATTGTGTTATTGTTAAGTTGTGTTTGTAAGGAAATTTCAGGTAAAATAACGTATTTTTTATTAAACATCAATGTATATGATGAAAAATACCATACTACACTATACTAGCTAAGGGGCCAGTTTATTTTCTGGAGATACACAATTTCAACTGCACAGTAAAAGACAGCGGCTTTTCCAACAAGACTGTTCTTCAAAACAAAACCTACTGTATCAGGCACTTAACTATAACTTTTAGAACAAATGAAGTCTGGAAATGCATGTGTCCAAATGCTCATAAATTAATGTTAAGAAGTATACATCAGAATAACATTGAATTCATGAACAGGCGTGGCTTGTCTTTCCTTTCTACTTATTGAAATCCGGAAGTTAAAAAATATGACATCATGCAGGTCATGTTAACATGACTGTTGTGATTAGTTGTACAAATAGCAAGCCAAGGCATTCCTAAGTATATTAGCATTGTCATCTACGTCATCATCATTTAACAGGTCAGGCCTTGGTAGGTCACCAATTTCATCTTCACCCAGCCTGTTTCACTCTTCAAGGTAGCACTCCTTTCGTTCTTCGCAGATGTTGTGCAGGATACAGGCTGCTGTAGCATGAAGTACAACTTTGTTGAGGTGGCAATCCAGTGTCTTCAGCAGACATCTCCATCTCCCTTTAAGCTGTTCAAATGCTGTCTCGGTCTGTATGCAGGCGCGACTGGCTCTATAGTTAAAATGCTCTTTTTCCGGTGTGAGATTGCTGCCTGGATATTTTTCATTACATGTTTGGAAAGTAGGTAAGCTGGATCGCCGATAAGAAATGGCTTAGTGATGTGGTTATCAATAACCTACAGAGACCACTTTATGACAAGTTGTGCTAATTATTGTGTTACTCAAACTGCTTTTATAAAGTGGTCTCTGTAGGTCAAGCATGTTGGTTGCAATGAATGGATGAAAATAGTCTTTATTTTTGAAACAATTAAAACCATTAGGTTCATCAAACAAGTCTTAACAGTAAATAAAAAATCAACAAAGAATGATGTGACACAGAGTTTTGTTCTCCTTTAATATCCAACCAGAACCTATCACAAATTATAAATATAGGAAATGAATCCAAGGTTTTGCTACAAAACACATGCTATGCTTGACTGGGTGACAGGAGACCAGGAGGCTACACTGAATCTGAATACAGACTAGACAAATGTTGTACTGCAAAGCCTTGCAAAGTCATGAAGACTGAACATAAATTCAAATAAACTAGAAATAGAACTGGAGCAAACCTAAATAGAACAAGCGGTAAAATAACAAACTACACTCACCCTGGCAGCTGGACGCCTAAAGGACACTAAAAGAAAGGTACAAAAATGTATAAACCAACTGAAATACAAGTGAACTGAAAATAATAAAGCGTAAGAAAGTGATAAAAGTGAGTGATATAGAGTGAAAACTGCTAGTTTGTGGCACAAATGCAAAGTCACTGAGGAACCGAAACGCACAGAATGATCCTTAAAAAACCAGAAATCTCAAAATAACTAAAGCTACACAAAGAGAATAAGGTTGACTAAAGGATTGCCAAAATATTAGAAAACGATGGCAAAACTTACCACTAGTTAAAGAGAAATCAAAACAGAAGTTGAATACAAATTTTACGAAAGCAACATGCCATGCTCTCCTTTGCTTGCATGTGCATGCGTGGCATATTTGGCCCCAGGGTCACACGTGCATGTAAGGAACCCACCCTCACAATGATACAATCAAGTGCATCAAAACTAAACTTCACTGTTGAAGGGTTAGCAAGGTTTTGTAAGTAGGTAATGTTGTATGTTGTAAGTGGAGTATTGTAAGTGGGTAATGTAAGTTAACATTGTGTTTGTGCTAGTTACAAACTCATAATTTAGTAAAGTGTAAGTCTATGTAATATTGTGTTTTAAATTGTAAGTTTTGTAACGTAAGTATTCTGTAATTGTAATGTAATGTATACGAGTAAAGAAAATTTAAAAAAAAAGATGCTCGGAAAAGTATGTCCCACTAACCTGAATTTTCATTTTGTCAATTACATAGCCTTCCCAGTAGTCCCCTTCTTTACACCTTTCTCCAGTGGGGCTTCCAAGCACCACTTGAGCACGTGGTCATTCCATCCAGGTTTTTCATCAGCTCTGTTCTTGTTAATTCTGGAAACATGTACATACTTCAGGTTTGGTTTGCAAGTGGTATTGTGTACTATTCTTAATAATATAATGAATGACATGTACGTTTTAAAAATAGGTAAATCTAGTCTTCTCATACCTTATGGTGCGGTTGCTTGGGAGTGTAATGAATTTTCTTAGAAGGTCAAGAATGTGGGCATTTTATTGCATAGATCAATGTATAACCTGATGATCCTGTAAAAAGGCAACAAGAGCAACAACAACAAGTTATGAAATTGTTGTACAAATACTTTCAACCTGTATTGAGCAAAACTGCAATATGTGGCAAGCCATTTGCTAATATCATTTGCCGTTTCCATCAGTTGATAGCCTTAATTATTGCGAGAAATGTGTTTAATCATGAGCAAGCAAATATTAACGTTAACAGCTCATGGTTTGGCTCCATTGTGACACCCCTTGGTAATATGTTTAATTGTTCAAACAAAAATGAACATATGAAAGAAATGTGTTAAACATTATCTTTTCCAAGAGCTTTTCTATTTTGACCCCTACAATAGGTACATTATCTTATTCCAGACTGAGGGCAACTTTTTTAAAGCTAAATTTGTGTTTTCTTGACAATAAAATAAAAGTTAAAAGTAAAGACGATCTCTGGCTAAAATGATTAAAAACGACGAGCTTTTGACTGCCTGAACTGCAGACTTTGACAAGTAAAATGAATGATGAGAAACTGATAAGAAAATTTGAATAAAAAGCATGAATTAGAAACCTGGCATACCAAAATGACACCTAACGCAGATAACAATTCTTGCCCATTACCTGGGCAATACAACATTCTTTTTAACAAACATTCATAATTATTTACATTTTTATTTCGCAATTCGTGCTTTTTATTCAAATTTTCTCATCGCTTTCTCATCATTTATTTTACCCGTCGAAGACTGCAGTTCAGGCAGTCGAAAGCTCATAGTTTTTAATCATTCTAGCCAGAGATAGTCTTTACCTTTAACTATGTTTCATCCTGGCCGCGGCCCTTCGATATTTTCAAATAAAATAAAACAAATTCCAAAAGCTTGTACGTACTTGGGAGGCTATCTGTATCCATGTTCGGTTTTTGTTTGCATTATTTTCTTCTCATCCTCCCAAATACATGCCATCTCGTCTGGTACACTTTCTTTTATTGACTTTTAGAGCGGTTCATGGGCAGGCGCCTGCATATATTTGTGAATTAGTTAACCTAAAACGGAATTCAAGTTACGGGCTCAGATCAAACAACAAGATGCTCCTCTCAACACTTAATTTTCGTACATTACCTACTCTGGGGGACCGCGCCTTTGCTGCAGCGGCCCCCAAACTATGGAATACTATTCCATTGTCAATTAGACAGGAGCAAAACCTTGAGCATTTCAAAAGGAAGTTGAAGACATATTTATTTTTATGCAACTACAACAGTATGGAGTATATGTATACATTTTTATAGATGTCATGTAAATAGATTTTAAGACTTTATCACAACTATAGTTTAATATTGTTTTAATATTGTTTATTGTTTTTTGTTTTTCATCACTATCCATTCATGTAAATTTATTATTATAATTATTAGCTTATTATTTTAACATTGTAAAGCGCATTTGAAAACTGTACAGTTGAATTCGGGCTATAGAAATAAATGTTATTATTATTATTATTATTATTATTATTACTCTGTAGCAATGTTGAAAGATCCCCATTTTCCTTGTCATCTATCGTGAAACACTCACTCTCAAATTTTTCTCTCCCATACTTCTCTCTCCTCTCCACATTGATCCTGTTGCTCCCTTTCTTGTCTAAGGCGAAGGACAACTTCCTCCTCAGACAATTGTTATTTGTTGTATTCAGAGTTAATCCCAATACGTTTTTTCTTATGCTGCCTCTTGACATTTTGTAATATAAATTCTTTGTTGCACTCTGAGCTGCAAGCACGGGAACACCAAACATTTTGGACTTTAAAGAAAACACCAAATTGATGTTGTCTTGGACATAATTCGAGAGGTTGTTGTACAACCCTGACACGTGGCACAAAGGTTTGAATACTTTCTTCTTTGGGAAGGGCAAACCCTGGACAAAAGGGGGATTTTTTTGATGTGCTCCAAAGCCAGACTAACTTTACCTTGCACAGACAATGTGGAAAGATCGGGGACATCAGTTAAATCCTTTTGGCATGCATGAGCCTTCATGGTGTTAAAAGCGTTGGTTGAATTGGCACTCTTAGACACAACCACTTCAGCTGCCACTCCAATGTTGCTAAACTCCCATTTCTCTGAGCAAACAAATGTTTACAAAGTTTGTTTTGTCAGTCACCATTTTCCAGTCACTTGGTCATCAATCCTTTCAGCTCTTTTTGCCCACGATAGAACATCTCCTTTGTATCACGCTATACAAACTTGACAGGAATAGTTGGCAGGACTGACTGAAAAATCAATTTCGAAGGTAGAGGTATGCCATGGATCTCAAGGCACTCTTGCCTTAAATACTACTTGAGCCCGTTGCAAGTTTTCGTTAATTTAGTTATTTTCCCTTCCAGTTGAAATATCGCATTATTTAAGGACATTAGCGCGAAAATTTTCCATGAGATAAATTTTTTTTAAAATTTTTACTGCAGTCAGATAATGAGTTACTTGTGCAAGGAATGCAAAAAAAAAATGGGGGTAACCGTCTTCGTTTCAGATATGATGCATGTGGAAAACTACCCTGATTTTGATAACTTAATGCATGTAATTCATCATGGTTTACAGGGGTTTATAGTTTAAAATATTGAAGGTGAGTCAACAGAGGCAAACGATCTCAGTCTTATTTTGTAAAAGAGGGTCTTGTGTAAATGATTCCAAGTTTTACCATCATTTTCACAAAATTTAATTCTTCAAAAGATAATTAAAACGATCATAAACCACCAAGGGTTGGCTGTTTCCGATGAAATCATAGAAAATCTTAAAAAAAACTTTTACCATGATAATCATTAGCCTACCTTTAGTCTTTCCCCAAACCATCTAGCACCTCCCAGTTCGCAGTTATCATCAGACGTGTTCGGGGATGTCATTATGTAGGGTATTTGATCTGACCAATAGCAGTATAATTTGTAAGTAGGTTAATCATTGATTTCGTATCAAGAAATGGCCCATTGTAGTGAGTCAAATTCGTCTTCACAAGTCCAAACAAAAGCCTTTTGTTGTTTGTTGCGCTGAGGGAATTGTTCAAAGGTTCGGCGAAGATGGATTTCAAATTGTCGCAAAATTGTCGGCGTTTCAAATTAGCGGCATTAGGGGAGAGAAGTATGTAAAGTTGCACGTTAAGGTGCTGTTATTAAAGGGGTACCCAGGGGAAAAATGCGCTTAAGTAGGCTTGGTTTCTCAGTCAATATGTTTTGTGCATCACCGAACCAGTTGATTACAAATTCATGAACACGATAAAGATGGCTCGCTGTTAAAAAAAACGTTACGAACTTTACTCGGCGCGAGGACGAGAGGAAAAAACAAGACAGACAAATCTTCTCTTTTTTTGAGAGCCTTATTAATCCTTTTAAGTGTTTTTGACATAAGCCTAAATTGTCAGTAACATAACATATCTTAATGGTTTTTTTCTAAGTCCATACGGAATAGCCCCTTTTGGAAGCATGTGATAAGGTTTATTGTTATTTTTATTAACCCCAAGCAAGAAACCTGGAAATGCTGAATTCTTTTATATGATTTTGGATCAGTTGATAATAGCGCGCAGCAAAAGGCTGCAAAACAATGAAGCTCAGTATCGATGGTTTGACTTAAAACTACCTTGCCTCGCTCATAAAACAAAAGGGAATAGAAAAAGATTTGTGTATGAAAAATTGCGCTTTGAACTGGAAAAATCGCCAGAGTGAGCCATTTGATTGAAAAAGGATTAAGGCAGTCCTTGTCATTGAGTCTTTTTAAAACAAAAGCGCGGCACTGAAACTGAATAGGCGTTACTTTTAAAGCTATAACGCCTTTCCATTCGTAACATAAAAGAATGGCTAAGAGAAGAAAAATGTTTTGTTTGGGAAAATACCGCTTAGGAGTCAAAATGCCGTTAAGTTAAATCTTTGAAGTAAAAATGATGTATGAGGGTTGTTCTAATTTAGTGTTGCAGCGAGAACACTGGTGGCGAGCATGGCATTTCACAAAGAAGTGTTGGTTTTAAAACTATCACCCTTTACTCGCAACACAAAACAAAAGAGAAGAAAAAACTGTTTGGGAAAATGACTCTTAGCAAGTTTAAATGACGGCAAGTTAAATCGTGGAATGAAAAAAAAAGGATATTTGAGGGTTGTCATTGTAATCGAGTCTTCCAGTGAAAACTCTGGTGGCGCGCACGGCATGTATCAAAGAGGTGATAGTTTTAGAGTTGCTGCGCCTTTCTAACGTCAAAAGAACTTCACGTAATTAACATAACTATTGTGTTTGTATGATAATTTAATGCTTTCTTCAGCGCGTCGGGCCATAAAGACTAGTTTTCAATTGATCACTTTAACTGAGGTTTGTCAAAGTTAGATCTCGTTATTGCGAAAAAAAAATGTCGAAGTACTACGAAGTAGCAAAAATTCTGGATGTGCGTTCCATTGACGGAAATAAGGAGTACCATGTAAGATGGAAGGGTTTCGGAAGCAAGGACGACACTTGGGTGCCAGAAGAAGATTGCAACAGCGCTATGAAAAACTATGCGCGATCTTCACTTAAAGGTGAGTAGATTGTAACAGAAACGAATTCACTTTGCGTGAAAGCTGGTTTGTTCGACACTTAACGTTTCTCATTGGTTTGTTTTCAGGAAAAGAAAAAAATCATCAATTACCTCGTCGGCGAGATTGGACAGAAACTCTCCGTTTGAACCACGCGGGAAAAAGGTTACATTCGTCGAACCACCGTCAGAGTTCCGATGGATCCAGAGGTCTTTGACGACCTGTTTAGTGGCTTGAGTCGTGGTAGAAGGTTTGATGTGACGGCCGAGGACCTCGACAATCTTCTGCCGAATGGATGGTCCGAACGAGCGTTCTGCACCACTACCAGGTGTGTTGTAAGTCGGGAGCAGCCCATAACGATCCGCTTCTCCAATCAGAGAAAGTTGCACTACGATCATTCCAGGTGCCCCCGCTGCCAGTGGTCAGGAGATGGCGAGAAACCCGCTTTTTGTCAAGCAAGGAAGCCCTGGCCGGTCGACCTGAGTTATTTATTTGTAACTTTCAGCCGTGAAAGAACCCATCAGGAGCAAAAGAAGGATGGTATGTTGACAAATATTCTTACGTTTTACGATGTATGTCATGCAGTTTTACTACGTCATTCGAAATTCGCTGTAGTAGTCGAACAGCTATCTACCCCTTTTTTCCACAACAGTGCCGTGACTTATTTTATTATTGCATTCATTCACTGATCATAGTTTCTAATTCTGGTTTTTGTTTGATTCCCAGAAAAAATCGACCTGTCCTGGATTTTAAGTTCAGATGAAGAATAAACTGGATGGAGTTCAACAAGTCCATCAACAACAAACAAAACGGCTCCTTTAGGAGCCACCAAATAAAACAAAAGTCATTGACCAACAGCATATATCAGAATTTCCCATTCCCCCTTTAGTCTCTCCCAAGTTTGATCTATCAAGAAAGTGTAATAAACAAAATATGAAACAAGCGAGAATTAATCTAAGCCCACCAAATGAACCAGTTTACCATCTAAGCACATAACAGCGTATTAATACGATTATTATATAAAATTATAACAAAATCAAATTCATTCGAGACTGACGTGCACTACCGAGAGGGTTTCATCGACTAGGCATGATTTAGTCAAAGACATCCCATATCTGCCCGCGGTGATAAAGAACTCTTCTTTCAACTGAAGGGTTGTATCGCCTTTCGTGTCGCAAAAACCGAACTGGCCATGTGTTGTCAGCGTAGTTGTTCAAAACGTCCCGTGTTTCTTCCTCGGTTAACAGATTGATTTTCCTGACAACATTATTAAAATCTTTTTCTTCCATCACTGGAAATCTTAAGTTGTCTATGATATCATCACCAAGGATCTGACGGCGTTCCATTGTAGCGTCAAGCCCGAGCTTCTCGCATTCGTTTTCTGCCCACTTATTGATGGCGATGAGCAATTCCTTGACATTCAGGGTATTTCTTTTTACCAATTTCATCAAGTCTGATCGTTCCATTTCGAAGAACTCGCTTGACTCCAAAACATCTTTGGCTTTTCTGTCTATAAATTTCCAGCAAGAGCGCCAAAGAGACTTATTTTCAATTAACTTGGAGTGTTTCAAAACACAAAAAATGTTGCTTGAATCCAAATGCTCTCGCAAGAATAAAATGCAACGCTTAGTCAGCGAGGGAACCATGTATTTCTCTGCCAAATAGAGTAACTGTAAAATATTGTCTCCATTGAAGCGAATTTCCTCGGTGTAAATGTATCGCAGGAACTCCGTCATACCTTGATAGTCGCAGTCGGGAATATTGATAAATTCATCGCTCTCCGCCATTATGTTATAAAACATGGCATAGAAAACCGGGCTTACAATCGCCAACAAGAACCTATGGGCGGGGATTACCATCTTTTTGGACTGCTCAGTTGTACCTTCATGGAGGGACGAGGGAACCACAAATTTGACATAACTCAACTTGCCATTAATTAACAAAGATTTAGCTCGTTCTTGGCTAGAACTGGCTACCCCAAACATCGCTTTGCGTGTCCTACAATTTTTCGCAGCCCTACCGGAAATAAGGAATCCTTGTTCTTTGATACGCAACACATGCAGCTCCCTAGAACCCAGTCTCTCTCTTTTGCTCTAAGATTCAAAATGGCGGACGCCCAACTTGTCTTCGTCCATGAGCTGATTCTGCTGATTAGTGATGAAAGGTCTAAGCTGAGGTAAGTATCGTAAATGAATTTTGTTTATCTGATTTTGGTATGGGTGAAGTTATGTTCATTTTGCATAGTCCCCCTTCTGCTTGTTTTTGTGAATGTTTTGGAAGGCCGCAGGCCTAGGCTTATGCAACTCTGTGTTTCCTAAATCGTAAATTCATGAAGAGTACCATTTGTAATGCGGGTAATGGCAGCTGATTTTTACTTCATGCCAAGAACCCCTTCATTTGTAACAAGGACCAAACTGCAATTAAATATACCAATCTAACATCTTGAAATGTACTACAAAGGAGTACTTCAGTAATTCTGTTATTTGGTGTATGTGGTTTGAAGGGAAACATGTGTGCTCAAAGAACTGGTTTACAAAATTAGAAGTGGTGGTTGTTTCGTTTCTGCAGCTCATATGTAGTTTATCTGATAGACAGACAGTACAAGTCAACAATATAGCTAAAATACAAACTAAATTATAGTAATTGAATTAATGAAATTATTGTATTCTGTCAGTAATTCATGCACGAATGAACATAGACAGTTGTAAGTCAACAGAAATAGGGGTCAACATTATTACAAATAAAAAAAAACATAAATAACAAGAAGATCACAGATCGAAATAGCCTTGCAAAGTAAACATGATCTTATCATGTTTGTGATGGCTGCAATGTCAGAGATTTCCATGGCTGACTTAATACCTTTTTAGCGTATAAAATAAAATAAAAACGAATAAACCCTAAAGAAAATATATTTTAAATATCCAAAACATTGTGCGTGTATTATTTTTTGGCGAATAAACATAACAGGTTGAGTGATTCATGCCTATCTTAAAGTATTGTGGTTATTTCCTTACTAGTTACTTAATCATTACACACTGTGATGCCTTCTTTGCTTAGTTTTCAAATAATTCATTTTCCTTCCGATCTCTGAACTTGCTTCAATAATTGAGCTCGACAATTCGAAAACTATTGAGACATGTTCCTGGCGAAATAAACGTGCAAAGTAAACAGTGTCGTATCTGTCATGTAGCGAAAGTGGAAGTTGCAACGTCAACGCATTCCATGGCTGACGTAATACCTTTCCAGTGTATTTATTGTTCCCTTCGAATTGAAAGCTTCCCTAAAATCAAACAAAATATATTTTACACACAATAAAGAAAAAAAATATCTGTGACACTATCCGTGCATCAATGTTTTAAAGCTTTTGGCCTCTAGCTAAACATCACAGGTTGCATGATTCAATATTTAGCCAAGAGGAAGTTTGGAGGTCTGTGTCTACTGACACGAAAACAAAAAAAAAAAACGGGTAGATTAAGAACCGCGCTCGGCCCATGGCCACGCAGTTAATTATTGCAGTTGAACGTCCCTTAAGCAACCACCCAGAATGTCAAACCTAGGTGTTCGGTTATGGGAGGTGGTCGCTTATGAGAGCTTGGATCATAATGCTCTTATATTTCCAATAACTTTTTGGGGAAAATGGCAGGGATCCATGAAATAGTGATTTGACTTAGGAGCTTTTGGTCTTTTGGAAAATTGGTTGCTGCGGAGAGGTGGCTGCTTACAAGAGGTGGTGGCACCCGAAGGTTCGCCTGTATCATAAAGGTGACAGGAAAGTTTAAAATGCAATTCATTTCCAACGTCATTCAAGTGATAGAAAGGACAAATTCTAAGATTTTCTGGGGTTTCGGAATGGTATGTCTGCCAGTTTCAGTCCTTAAATGATGATTTCCTGGGCCAAATTTATTGACCGCTATTTTATTTGAGAGATTCTTTATTGTATAAAATAATTTGTAAAAATCAGATTTATGACACTGAGTTTTGACACTGAGTAAATAGTCAACTTCTTGTTTTGTTTTATCAAGTTTGATTGATGGTTAGTTATTTCTTTGTCAAGAGTACATCAAACTTGAGAAATAATTGAAAGGGAGTTCAGTTTTCATTTCATTTAAGTTAAGTGTATTCATTTGAACATTGCTTGTTAACACCTAGAACTTGTTTACAGAAATATAGGTTTGTCTTTTTCAATTATAAACCTTTTCTCTTGAGTTATATTCATCTTTGTTGTAAATGCCTCAGACCTCAACAATGATACAAGTGTAACATTACTCTTAGTAATTCCAAGTTTATCGTCATTGATAAGGAAAAGATGTTAAGCAAGGATTAATTTTCTAGGTTTCTTTTGAAAATAACAGCTTTTTGGCACGTTAATTTTCATCATCCAGTCATGACAAATTTGAGAGCATGTGGACAATGCATTTTGTAGTCCAGTAGCTAAGTGAGATATAAATCAGACATACCATATTTTCTCGATAATGCCTGGTTTCGAATAAACACCAGGTCTCCCACATAGATTTGTAAATAAGACCCTCAAGGAATTTATGTTCGAGTTATACAGTAATGATCAGAAGGAACCTGACAGGGAATGCTTGACAGAACGCGTTCTGTTTCCGTTCCACATGCGTTCCCGTTCCCGTTCCGTATCCGTCTTGTACCCATTCTGTTCACGTTCTTGTACCCATTCTGTATCCGTTCTGTTCCTGTTCGCAAACGCATTCCCTGTTAGGTTTCTTCTGATCGGTACTGTATCAAGCTTTTGGGTAATAAGATAGTTTAAAACTATGAAAGCTCTAGCCCTCCTCCAGATTCTGGTGGGTGTACAGGTGTAGAGCTCCAGGATCCTCCTCTGTATGCCCCCTTCTCCGATGTGCTCTCTCTGTTCTGTAGAGATCGTTTACTCTGGCATAAATTTTTCTGTTTTCTTTTTCCATAACTTGCTTTGTGTAGCTGGATTTCCGTCCTCCCTTTTGTGTACCCTGGTGAAACATTCTGGATTGTTGGTGGTTTTTCTTTTCCACTGGCTGACAATTGAAAATGGAAAGTCCTCCACATTTCTTGAGGAACTGAGGGACATGATACACCTGAGCTGGAATAAGACAAACAAGAAGATCTTGTTAGATCTTATAACCACCCTTTAACTGTCTGTGTTTTTATGGCACTACAGTCGAATGCAGTGCACATTCCTTGATGATTCATTGATTACTGTAGACACTACATCACTTGATCAACACAAACACTGGCTTAAAATAATTGCACCATCCCTCTTAGCCTTTGTGAAATCTATGAGCAATTATTTCCCTGTATTGATGTTTCAACAGCTTTTGTGGTTTGATCAATTCTTTTGTAAATTACTGTAGGATATTTGGAAATCATTCACATTGTCTGCAGAACAGAGAAATGGACCTTACCATGTATATATGGAGTCACATCCTAAAGTGAAAAATTGGGAGAAAAATATATAATGGTAAGTAGCTTTTATTGCAAGTGGTTTTAATGTTATTGTATCGCATATTAATTTAAGGGCTTCACTTTCTTAAATTGTGGCCAAGGAAAAGATCAAAGTTGAATTATATTGCCAAGAATTTAATGTGTAATTCTTAGTTAATTTCAGCTAGAGCAACACAGTTACCTCATCATGGTGTACCACTCGAAAGAACCTTGCCCATTTCCTTGCATGGTCCTTGAACTGTTCAGGCGTTCTGTAGTTTTCCTGGCCTGGTTCTGAGTCCAGTGCCTCCACCAGATCACTAAAACCCTATTTCATCAAGGAAAGATAGATAGCATGTAATGAGTGTTTTAACATAAGTTATTCTGGTAATGCTCCCTAGATATTAACTTTTTAGTGAAGAAATTTTTAAATAAAATAGGTGGGTTCATTGAAGAGTTTCATAGTATATCTTTCTGGCGGTGGAGAGATACTGTAACAATGATTAGAGTGACCAAATTAACATGAAAAAGTGTGTTACCTTCCATAATTTCCTCACATTTTTGTATGTCATTCTTTGATGACTCGTCCCTTCAAAGATTGGTTTGAGATCCAGTTTGTGTAAAATTGCTCGGAGGTCTTTTCCTGAAATGAGATAAATTACATATTCTTATTATCATTATCTTCATTGTTATCAGTATTAGTTTTTGCTTACCATTGCCACTGAACTTAAGTTAAACTTAAGTTGTGCTATAGGAGACTGATGAATTAGCAATAAAAATTCCTACCATCCAGTCTAGTCCACTGTGTTTGAGATGAACCATCCTCACATTGTACTTGGAAAAACTTAAACGGAACACCAATTTTTTCTTGCTCCTTCTCAAGAATATCCATTCTCTTTTTGTTGATTACAAACTCGATAACCGATTTTTATGTCACCATTGAATATGAAATAACTAGGCTTTGTTATGTTTAAGGCAGTTTGATATGAAGTGTATGGCCTCTTCTCTACTACTACTCTATTGTCCATAAAATGGCCAAGACACATATAACAAATTTAAAGGTTCACCAGGTATGAAGGTCTTCTGACTTATTTTCACATGAGTACCAAATACCTCATTCAATTAAGTTATTGATATTAATCTCAAAATGTGTATTTACTTGGTGGAAGAGAAGTCCCATGATCCTGAGAAAAAGATGAAGAGTGTCCACAATAACTTGCGTGAATGGAATTGAGATTAATGGCTCATGAATGGAGCCCTTTCTCCCATCAGTGGTTTTTCAGCACTGTTCTTCATATACTGCTGAAGATTCCTTTCAATTGGCCAATCTTGTACTGAAACAAATAAAAAAGAAAACAGAATTTTGATCAGGAAAATGGCAAATAAACACTGCAATTTGTGTAATCTTCTGTCACTTCTAATTATATACAGTACCTTTTAACTTGTAAACATCCTAAAACGGAAGATGGATATGGTGTATCCAAAACATGTCTATTGATCATGGAACTGCAAGTGTATGAGATGATAGTTTAAATTAGGTGAGTTGAATGCAGACTTACTTGAGAAGTCACCAATTTTTGCTTTTGTGCAATAGCACCATATGCAAAAAAATTTCCCGGTGGCAGAGTTAAGTCCATAGACCATGGCAAGGAATTTCCAGTCTGAGCAGCAGTACCTTAGGAAAACAAAGTTTAAGTTTATGCTACATTGTGTAAACCATTTTCATGTTTAATGAATCCTTTCACTGTGCCTCTCATCTACTCAGAGGTATTATAACTTATTTTCATAGCTAGAATTACATACCGGCAATCTCTACTTGTTTGTTTTTTTTTTTTAATAATTTATTTTTGATATAATAATTATCTAGTTACCATATCACTGTGTAGTGTATTCCATTCACCTGAATACCATTTTGGTGAAGATCATCAACTTGTGCAAACACAGGCCCAAGACATTTTTTCACTTCTAAATAATCCTCTTTTCCTGTAGAGATAATTTGACATGTACAGTACTGTAAATCATTGAATTCCTGACCCCTTCGAATAAGCGCCCTTTCTTTTTTGCCAAAATTTAAAATAAGCGTGCCCCTCCCCTCCCCCTATTTTTTTGATGAGTAATAAGACAGCAAAGGATGTATAGTTTTCATCGTATAGCAATAGATTTATACTTTGTTTCAGTTTGTGACTAGGTGAATTTCTAATAGTGCCATGATTTAAACTTTCGTATCAGCTTTTTTATGTTGATAGACATCTTATGTTATTGTTTATGTGCAGATGATGTATTAAAAATAATGATCCTGTCAGGCCATGATGTGCGCAAAATTAAATAAGTGCACCCCTTCGATTAAGCACCCCCCCCCCCTTTGATTAAGCGTCCCCCTTTGATTATAATAATAATAATAATAATAACTTTAATAGTCAAATCCTCCAAAGGTTTTTCATAAACTATTTACAACAATATGTGCATACCTAAAAACAATAAAAAGTATAGAGAAATTTACAAATCTTAAGCTTAGGGAAAGTTTGCCTTAATAGCGAGTCTCTAAGTGCACGTTTAAACGATGTGAGAGAAGTGCGCTGCTTAAGGTCGTCAGGCAAGTTATTCCATATATTGGTTCCTCTAGAAACAAA
>Ga0126343_10000341_pt1 | contig 17263 bp, 7 predicted proteins | sample Cyp2metagenome_FD_92531 | JGI IMG/M metagenome (GOLD analysis project Ga0126343, IMG submission 92531) | Coral microbial communities from Lord Howe Island, Old Settlement Bay, Australia - Cyphastrea 2 metagenome | ecosystem: Host-associated > Invertebrates > Cnidaria > Coral ...
ATTTCGATTTTTTATTCTCTATAAGGCCGCTTGTTTACAGAGGTATTTTCGCGGACGACTACTATCCATCCGGGTATTTTTCGCGGACGGGCACTATGGGCTGATAGTGTCTCTCCGCGGATGAACACTATCAGGTCACGTGTCTATTTAAACCAATAACAATCGAAGAAAATTTAGTGGTGAACTATAATGGCTGATAGTATACGAGTCTACACGACTCTTACGGTTCGTGACATTTGTACATTTGCCGTTCTCTGTTCGGTCATTCGACCTTTTTTGTCGCTTTACTTCATGTTGTGTAATAAGGAGGAATTTCAAATAGATGTTGAGTCCTAAGATCGTGCGGTGTCAAATTTGTATAAGTCATAGGTCTGCGTCGTTTCCGTTGCTATCTGCATGTCGCCTTATAGAGTTTGACAGCTCTGTAATTTGCCATGTGTCTATGTATTGTTAAGGCTCATTTCTATTGCAAGATATGTTCTATTAAATCTCCATGAATTTGCTTTCGAGGAAGCCATTAAATTTACCGTGAACATGTTGCTTACTTGCATTCTATATTTCTAGGACTCGACTAAACAAAATAACTTGACGATCATTCCTACTTCAATTTGCATCAACATCCCAATTTCCGCAGCACTTTCATAGCCTTGGCTACACTAGTCTAAATATAAAAGAAAGGTACAACAATTTGAGATTTTGCCATGTTTTTTAACCTCGCTTTCAGCGGACCATAATGCTTTGTTCTGTGGTAGAGCCTCGTTTTCAGCGGACCATAATGCTCTGCGCTGTGAAGAGCCTCGCTTTCAGCGGACCAGAAGGCACTGCGCATTGCCTCAATTCGAGACGAAGGCAACAACAACAACAACAACAACAACTGAGAAGTTCTATAAACATAACGTAACATACGATCCTCTACATTGTCATCTTGCTTTTTCGAGCTTCAACGCCAGTTCAGGTGAATGCCAATGCATGATGATTTCATTGCAATTTTAAGTAAATATCTGTCGTCAATAGGTAGATATCAAGATCGCCTTGAATAAGTTACACTGTTAGGTAGCTTTATGTCGATGAATAGGTTGATCATGCGAAGTCGCCGCAAATAAGTTACAGTGAGCTTTTCGATAGTACTGTCGTCTGCCGTTTCGGATCTTTCGGCGGACGGGCATGAAAGAAAATGCAGTAATATTCTATTTTTGTATAGGCGGTGACGCATTCTCACAAAAAGAAACTTTGACGTATACTCCTGTAGCTGCCAGGTGCTTCTTGCCGAATTTCGCACCTCGGCGAATTTGACAGGCTTTCATGTGTTCGCACTTATGCAAATATTCGCACAGATATCCTAATTTCGTACCGGCGGTGACGCATCTTCACAAAAAATTGAACGTGTAGCAGTTCAAATATTTTTTCTGATAGCTTTGTCGTATACTCCTGTAGCTGCCATGTGCTTCTTGCCGAAGCACCTCGTTGAATTTGATAGTGTGTAAAATGACTGAAATGGGTTGCCGACTAGCCTACACGACTCCTACGGTTCGTGACATTTGTACATTTGCCATTCTCTGTTCGGTCATTCGACTTTTTTTTGCCGCTTTACTTCACGTTGTGTAATAAGGAGGAATTTCAAATAGAGTTGAGCGGTAAGATCGTGCTGTGGCAAATTTTTATAGATCACAGGTCTGCGTCGTTTCCGCTGTTATCTGCATGTCGCCTGGTAGAGTTTGACAGTTCTGTAATTTGCCATGTGTTCATGTATTATTAAGGCTCATTTCTATTGCAAGATATGCTTTTAAGATCTTTGAAATCTCTACGAATTTGCTTTCGAGGGAGAAAACATGAAATTTACCGTGAACATGTTGCATACTTGCATTCTATATTGTGCGCCGGGCCCGGCTGCGATTACAACTGTTTGCAAGTACAGTAGGTAGATTCTCATCACGGATGTCATGTTTTGCTCTCGTACGATTCTCCTCGGGAGATGCCGTAGCTTTACTTCGGGAGAGCTATACGTTTGTCTAGAGACATTCTAATGTTTTTTGCAGTTATCTAATCGAGCTTAGGCTTCTTTGGCCCAATGTGTAAGTTGCCACTAACTCAACATGTGCATGTGTAAGAATTTTAGACATTCTGCGGCTTGGCACAGGTTTCTGTCCATGTTTTGAGCTTCCACCTCTTTTAATCACTAAAAGTTAATGTAGAAAACCTGTGCTATATATTCTTTTTAATAGATGAACAACCATTGAATTCAGTTAAAGTCATCAATAGTCACAAAGAACACTAACTACGGCAAGTGTTACTGACATTATACTATTAGTTATGATAATTGAAAAGCCCCCGAGACTTGACAATATTACAAAAAGGCCACAATATTTCAGAAATGTCAATCTTGATAAAGTGCGAATAAAATTTAATAACAGTTAAAAGTCGAGATTATGGATGCCTTTACCAGCTTAGGGTGTCGCTATAGTAACTGATGACATCATGAATTGAATATAACCACAACTTACTCAACCATTTCTGGGACTTGACCAAACAAAATAACTTGATGACGAGCATTTCTACACAAGCTCTATACAATTCCTACTTCAATTTGCAAACAACATCCCAATTTCCGCAGCACTTTCATAGCCATGGTTACACTAGTTGCTAAATAGATAGTGAGTAGCGTAGCTAATCAGAGAGGAACATTCGTGATAGATCGTGAATAGATTTGTACAAAAACTCGAAAGAAACAAGGCACACTCTTCCTATTTTTTCCTTGCAGCTTATTTTAACGTAGCGAAGTACGTAGCTTTCTTTGCTGCATACTTCCGGCATGATAAGTAATGTTTTAGATAATAAGTGTTCTTTCAGCCTCGTAGACTTTTTTATTCGGGTGGGTTCTTTCTCCGATGAAGCCGGCACATTAGCTTATTGACTCTTTTAGCCTCTTTTGGTCGGGTAGGTTCTCTGCAAGGTGGTTGATCTTAATCCCTCGAACCACCCAAGCTTCCCAAGGGGTACTCCCAGAAAGGCTGGGTGCGGATGCGCGGCCCACTTCTCCAAAACCCCTCCCCTATTTATGACCAAAATCTGTGATTTTTGCTACCCAATTCATGACCTGGCCAAGAATTTAATACCCTATCTCATGACCGCTGCGGACTGGCACAGTTGCCTTAAATATAAAGAATTATTAATGGATTTTTTTGACAGTCTTATTGCTAACGATGAAAAAATTAGTGTCACGGGGAAATTCGCCCTCAGTTACCTTGAATTAGGAATACTAAAACTACAAAGTAAGCATATGCAGTTTTTGATGTAATTAATATTTGCCTGTAGATCCATATCGTAAGTTAGTTCCGCACTTTACTTCAGTAGAATTGTACATTAGCTTCTTCCAAGAATCATCCCCAGTTCAAGACTAGAGTGCTAAAACCATACTCTATTCCACACGAAAATGGCCAAAATCGATATCCTATTTATGACATGACCAAAATGGCTAACAAACCCTATCTTTTGGGCCCGCACATACATATTTAGTCCATATGAGGGAGTATTCCCCGGGGCGGAGCGTACAGGTTATCAAAACCTAAGAAACACAAACATTATTGCTTAGGAAGTAGAGATCTGTAAAGTACTAACGTGAAAGAACTTTGCTTTTATTTCAGAACCTCGCCGCAACTCACTGCTGCTTACATGAAGTACCATATCTCTCTGAGAGTCCTGTCTGTCACTAGTTTCCTCTACTTAGTGTCCCGGATTCCAGACAGTGACGCCATTGGTCAATGCAAGTCGCAAGAGTCAATTTTCAGCAAAGCTCTTAAAGGTCACACGATTAATAAGTTCCATGTAAACAGGGCGGATATTTGCATCACAAGTTGCCAGATTGAGCCAAGATGTCGGAGCATCAACTACGTGATGGGAGAAAATATCTGCGAGCTTAATAACCGAAGCAAGGAAGTAAGACCAGAATATTATGTGACCGACCCACGAAGGATTTATATGACCGTTCCTTTTAATAAAGGTAAGTGTTCGTTTTATTTTAAATTACTGATTGCCTCGAGAGGAGGAGGTGGCGTAGTCAAGTGGTTCGCGGCGCCGGATTTCAATCTGGAGCTCCCTGGTTCTATTCCTCCACCTCACAGCTTTCTTGATTTGCTCGCGGTAGTCCAGACATCACGACCTTGCCAACTGGTCGGCCTTCTCCCAGTCGGGATTCTATTTGCAAGAATTGTTATTTGTTACGCTTTCTTACCCAAATAGCACAACTGATATTTACAATGCCAAATACATTTGACCCTTAAAGAAAGTTGGTTATTCCATTTACTCACACTGTGCCTAGTATCTCAGTTTTTCCTTTTTTCCCTTTAATATCAGTTTTCTGTGTTATCAGGAGCTGATGCGTCTTTAAGAAGACATTTATTAAGAATCGATAAGAAGTTATCTATACTTTAAACAACAGCGTAAATACTATATAACCTTGTATACTGAACATTGTAAAGTAGCAGAGGAATGTAGAATCAGCAGCAGTAACAGCAACAGGAGTAGTACCAGCAGCTCTCTGTAAAACATGTCTCACTGGAACAAAAACCCGGAGAGAGGGGTAACGGTACCCATCGATGAATCATAGAGCTATCGGTTTATAACCTTGCACGTTAGACCATGCATGTTAAACTGAAGTATCAGTAGTTTTAAGAAGGGTGACAGCAGGAACAGTAGCTCTAACTGAATTAAACTTTGTTAAAAAAGGAGAGTAAAAAAATTGTTTCTGCGCATCCTTCTGCGCACGCACATTCACACACCACGCATGTGATTTATTGTTGTTTAACGGTTTCGTTATTTTGACTCTCAGTACCTCTCGGGTCCACCCCTGAGGTATCAGCTATGTCATGTTTGGAAATCAAGGCGAGTGAAGGAGAAGAGGCAGTCAACGGTTATTACTGGTTGGACCGTGATAACACTGGCCAAGCCATTCAGACATATTGCCATATTGGGAAAGGTTAGTTGAGCGCCTCGGTGAGTTACTGGCGTCTGTGATTAACGGTTTATATTTTGGCGTTCTCTTTTCACTGCTAACAGCCACAATTTTTTACCCTTTTCGTTACGCAGAAACTTGAAAAATATTTCCATTACAAGAAGTTTAAACTTGTTATAGACACGTTTTTTTTGTTGAGGACGGCAATAGCTATTTAATACTTTGATACATAGTAATATAGTATAAATGACACAACCTCATACAAGTAATCTACGACGGAAAAGTGTTTTCACCTGTGTCGATAAGCCAAAACCATCTAATTACTCTGCCAATCATAAAGACGGTTAACCCTATTTAAGCCCTGTAAGATAAGAATCGTACCAGTCCACCTGGAACTGCCCTTGTTTTGGAAGTCCCCTGCACAACTTGCAGACAAGCATGTGCGACTTTGTACCTTGTGACCGGTTCGTGCAAAAGGCCTATAGTTCATAGCTGGTTTATGATCATTTTTAAGTCATTAGCTCAATCCATGATCCGTGAAATATGGAAAAAACCGTTTGGCACTATTAAAATGTGTAACCGTAAAACAATGAAAAGGAAATAAGCACAAGTACAGAAAATACTGTTTGTTTTGTAGGAGTTGTTACCTCTAACATTAAGTTTGAATTATTAATTTGCAGACTCTCTCTTTCACTGGACGCTCAGTGGCGCGGATAATCTGATAAAGTAAGAATGTCGTTTCAAATATTTCTTAGTTTTTGTGATGAAATGGAAAGTTTCGTTGTTACAACTTTGGTGTGCACAATTATTTTTCATGTAGGCCAACACTGAAGTGTTTTCTCTGTCGCTAAAACTCTGCTAATGGTCAGTGCAGCCGTCAGTCTCGAGAGACTATGGGTACGCACTCTAGGGGGTAGCTTTGGGTCTGGTACTGCGTCAGGTGTGACTGGTTAGGCCGATTCGGTAGTGACAGTCTCTCCCACACTGGGTGCAGGCGTAGTCTGACGTTGGTCCTGCTCTCTGGCTTCAGGACGTCCTTCTCTGTCTTTTCTTTTCCGATTTGGAGGGCCTCTTTTCGTTTTGTTGACTCTTCGTTCTTGAAGATGCCCCGCTACTGTCTGGCTCCATGTTGTTCGCTCTATGGCTGTAGCATGACAGCAGTTGATGTCAATGCCCATGGCCTTCAGGTCCTTCTCGCACACTTTTTTGTAGCCCAAATGCTGTCCACCTGTGTGGCGTTTTACCTGCACTAGCTTTTCGTACAAGAGGTCTTTAGGGATCCGGCCATCGACCATGCTGACTACTTGTCCGAGCCAGCTCAATCATCTCTGCTTCAGCAATGTGAACATACTAAGGATTCCAGCTCTCTCCAGGACAGTGCTTTTGGGAATTTTGCCCATTGAGGTGATGTTGAGAATGCGTTGGCCGAACAGCGCATATGGAAGGTATTCAGCTTTCGCTCCTGCCGGGTGCAGAGAATCCAGGACTCTCGGCCGCTCAGAAGTCTGCTCAAGACGCAAGCTCTCTACACTTGTTTCTTTGTAGTTCGGTCAGTTTGTTGCTGGATCATAGCTGCCTTGCCAATGCGTTAGTTTCGCTTCGAATGTAAGGGGAGAGTGTCTGAGATGGTGAAGCATAGGTATACAAATTCGTGAACAGTTCATGATTGGAGATTGTGATACCGGATGGGGAATCCATAACATTTGTTTTTTTTGTGACTGATGCAAGGCCTCGGTGAAGCGATTCATGAGCTGTTGGAGGTCTTCAGCTGAGTGGGCCTTGACTGCTGCATCATTAGCGAAGAGGAAAACGCTGGACTTTGGAATTTGCTCTTATTCTGTCTAAGTTGAACAGCCTCCCGTCTAACCTACTGTGGAGGTAGATGTCTTCTGTTGTAGATCCGAAAGCGTGCTTCCATAGAACGGCAAAAAAGATCATCGAACAGAGTCGGTGCCAGGACGCAACCTTATTTAACGCCGTTATGTCAAAAGGGTAAGATGCCCAGCCGTTAAAGGCCAGGTTGCTCTTCATGTCCTCGTGGAGGGATCTTAAGATGCTGAGGAACCTGGGTGGCCATCCGATCTTGGGAAGGATTTTGCAGCATTTCAGAACTTCTGCAGGAATGCAGTTCTTTCCAGGTACTTTTCCAGTGGCAAGCAAGTTCAGGGCTTTGTTGAGTTCCTTAAGGACGTTCGCGCTAATTGCTTCTGCGCATCCTTAATGCGTACGCAAATGCACTCATCACGCCACGCATAAGCGCGCGCACTAAGGTAATAAAATGAACAATGATAGGGCAGATAGACATTTGCCGCACATCAGATCGTGGTCTGTCCTCTTCGAATTGCTATATCTTTGCCTAGATTTAACGGTCTTGGACGTTCGGTGACCCCTATTTTTCTTTCCAGAGACATATTTTATTTAAAATTATCTCCACGTTGTCCAAAAATGAACAAAAAATCACTGAGGGAAGTTCGAAAAATTTGCAGATTTCTGTTCAAGGACATAGAGTCCTGCCATCTTGTGGCTGACTGTGGTCCCTAAAGGTGAACTTGTCTTTAAAGAACTTCACCAGTTGACTAAACTCACTTGATGGGTCCACTTAAACAATATTTGGGAGAGAACATTTCACTTCAAAGATCCTATTCGCAATATTTTTGGGCTTACAGACACTGGCCTTATTCGTTAACGAAGCCCCATTTTTTCAGATTTAGGGTGTTCTTCCCGTCATGTTCTCTCCAAAACGAAGTTGGTGACCCCCATAACTCATAATCTTAAAGTGGTAAAAGTTTCAGAAAAAAAATCAATGTTGGAAAATTTTCGCGCGAACGTCCTTAAGGGTTGGTTCTCTGCCACAGGCAAGCACTCAGTGGCAGTAAATGCTTCTTTGGCAACCAAATTTTCTCTCGAGTTACCTCGCATGCAGCAAATTCCACCTCTCCTCCTTGCCGCCAGTTATGACCCAGAAGAGAGGCACTAGCCAATACGTTTGGTTCCAGCGCCGTCACAGGAGTTGCCAGGACGTCACGGTGTACACCTTCCAAATGCCTTAGTATTGACTCCGACTCCAGATTTTTCCTCGAAGTTGACTCTTGCATCCCTTTTTCCTTGACTGGATATGGCCGTAAGAAGAGTTTTCTTTCTCCTAGATGGACTGCCTTCCTAGTCCGACGAGGTCCATCTACCCAAAGCAACTGGTTTCAAGGCACCGGAGACGAACCTTCAAAACTTCTCTTGCTAGTAGTAGCAGTTCCGCTTGGCATAGTAACTAAGCCACGCCAAAAGGCCAGGAGTTGGACTTGGTTATCGGAGGCTATCTCTATCTGAGATGCAGGCCATATGAGGGCCCTTTATAGGAAGTGGGAGCTTGTCACAACTACCACCCTTCTGCAATTTTAATGATTAATTCTGACTGGCCTAATGGCTCAGTAATGACTAAATAATTTCGCTCGCGAAAAAGCGAACCTTCAGTTTAAGAAAGAGAATACTTTGCACACAGTTTTATTGTTTCCTAAGTTTCAGCTTATATTTCTTCCTGTGGAACCCGATAAAGATCTCCATTTTTATTTCAGTTCAGTCATGCTACTCACGATTTACATTTGGATCTGAAGTGAAAAATATTTTTCTTGTTCATAGTTTACGCGGAGCTGCAAGGTTTGTGGTTAACAATGGTAAAACAGTTCTGTACTTGGATGGAACTCAAGGCACATATGCTGAGACATCAGCCGTTCCCTTTGAACAAACTGACCTTACCATTGCGGTGTGGATCAAACTGGTGTCGCCGTTAACAAAGAGACAAGAAATTTATGCTGACTGGTCACATCCTTGGCAGTTTCGATTTGGTATTCAGCCAGATGGTAGACTACATTTCCAAGGAAGACGGAACGTTGCCGGGGTCAGTGACATGATAATTGTTAGCACAGGATCCAGGTAAATAAGCCATTTTTCTTAGGTCACTGACAAGGACAACTAGGTTTATTTCTGCGACCATAAATTCTAACAGTATTGCAAAAGCATGTAACGTAATAACGCCAGATAGAATTACTAATGAAGTACTAGTAAGACAAGTGAAATCAGTCTGATTTTGATAATAGAATATGACTGAACTTTCTCTGCCGGACTAGTGATTATGAAAGTACCAATTCTTTGGTAGTTTCGTTCTGCTGGAGTAAATTGACTGATATCCACCGGATTTATTTATTTTCGTGTTAAAACCGTCTCAAGGAATTGAATGCTTAGGACAACAGAAAAGTAGGTGAACTTCATCTTTAACTTGACTTGATCTACAAGTACAACAGAGTCTATCAACTCCTGGGATTTTACATATGTACTATAGTTTCAGTTGTTTCGTAGTTACATATCCGCACTTTTGCTAGAGGAAGTAAAATCTGCCGAGTTAAAATGCTTAACAGTGGAGTCATTGCCCTTACTTTGAAAATATAAGATAGGATTTATTATTTAAAACTGGGATCCGCGTAGCCAGTTAAAAAAAAAAAAACAGACTAACACCCGCTTTTGCATTAGTTCAAAGAGCCGCACATGCTGCCTTAATTGCTTGCTTTAAATGACGTTTGCCGAAAAAAAAGATGAGCTTATCTCCGAACTGTCTCAAGACTCTCACTCAGGTTTTTAAAATGCATGTGCACCAAATACATTTCGCTGTTACAGGATTTAAGGTCAGGATTTAATTTTAGAGATCATCTCGACAAAGATTTTTCTTGCAATGACGGAAGGAGATATTTTTAGGCAGGCAAGAAGGAGAATCGATTGTTTGTAAACAAACAAAACCCTTCTTCCATCGTTAATCTGCTTTTTGCTTGTTTATTTAGGCTTGATGACGCAAAGCAAAACTTGAAAACCTTTACAAAAAGGTGTAGACATCGATTTATATCCCTTAATTTACATATCAATGACCTAACAATTGTTAACTTCATGCAAGCTTCATCACGCCCTTTTAATTTCTAGCATCTAGCTCGGGGTCCACTTTAATGATTGACAAGACCACGTGACAGGCGATATGATTTAATTAAGTTGTTGAGATTTCTTATTTCTTGTAGCGACGTCATGGACCTAGATGTATGGCGTCACGTTGCATTTACTTGGAGACGATTGGATCGTAGAGTTAGATTGTACATGAATGGAGATGTGAAACGAGACCAACTTATCGCTGACAATCCAGTGCTTGAGTTCAAGAATTCAGGTCATTCAGTCTATGATATCGGCTTGAAGAGGGACAGTGCCACAACAACTCACGCATACTTCAGTGATCTTATAATCTTTACCCATCAACTATCGGGAACTGATCTGAAAAACGAGTTGTTTGTTTATCACCCACTTCGCAGCTCAATCTAAGTTGCACACTAAGACCGCCTTTATACAATAGTTTTGTAGATAACTCTAATTTTAGAACATATTGCTTCAGAACGTCGATTTAAGATTTATTCTAGGTTGTTGTGGGAGATAAGAAGACATGAATTGTTTCAATTTCTTGAAACTCGTGTTTATTTCTGTAAAGAAGAAAACAAACAGTAGATTTGCTTAGTTTAATTTTAAATAATCCTCAAAGATCGCTTTCTTCTTTGGAGGTACAGTGGAACCTCTCAATCCGGTCACCAATGGACCGCAAATATCTGGCCGTATTAAGGGTTCTTTTGATAAGATGACTGGCTGACTCACCTGTCATTCGGGCGAGAGGAAAGTGGCCGTAATATCTAGGTGATTGTATTAACGTGCTGGCCGCGTGAGGTGGGTTCCGCTGTATACTGGTATCAGGATCTAATTAGAGTTTTGTAATAAATGTCTGATGTTTTCAGGGGCGTAGCCCGGATTTTTCAAAGGGGGGCTCACACGGCGCCAAAACCAGATTTCTCAGCAGATTTTCATATCGTTTTTACCACCTGTTGTAGGTTGCTTCCTTAAAACATGGCTTACAAAAGGAGGGGGTCACTCGCACCTCAGGACCCCCCTGGCTACGCCCCTGGTTTTTACCTGTGGTATAAATGGATTTATCTATTCTATTCCATTCTATTCTATTACACAAATGTTAAGCAAAAATTAAGAAAAAAATAGATTTTATTATAATAATGCTGAATATGTCATGCCGAGTGCACAACACTTACAATTTATACTATGTTAATAATAATGATAATGAAAATAATAACAACAGTAAAAACAATAATAACAGTACTACTACTAATAATGATACTTTTATAGTGCATACTGATTAACACGTAGATATGTTCAATGCGCTTTACCAAATTCATTTATAAAAACTGTCCAAAAGCAACTAAGATGGCGTCCACTGTCAACTTGCTGGTTTTTGGAGATCCCTTTGCCCTATCGAAAATTGTAAAGTTGGATATGTTTACGTTGCTGTGTGGCAAATTAATAAAAAAAAATTCGATAATGATGGCTTGTGTAATACACTGCAAATAAGCTGTGTGATGGTCAAAGCCAGTTTGGATATATACCATTATAAATAGATCCGTGCGACCCGTAAACACGAGGGTAATAAACACTGCAGTGTAACGAACTCAAACCGGGGTCACCCAACGTTTTTCTGCCAATCACAAGACGAGTATACAACAAAAGAATCGGAGTTCTTTCAATTCCGAGTCAGATTTGATAGATTTGACCCTCATTTGTGACTGGTCCGAAAGGAACAAACTCCAATTCTTTTGTTCTGAACTCGTCTTGTGATTGACAGAAAAACGTTGAGTGGCCCCGGTTGAGCTCGTTACGCTGTAATTACACTGTAATATTGGCCAAAGCTTGAGACGAAAACGAAGACCTCCTACGAAAACGAAGACCCCCTACGATCGAGGTAGTATCAAAAATTAAGACCCCCGGAAAACGAAGACCCAAAGACCTAAGAAAACAGGGACTCCCTACTTTTTCATTCAAGTTTGTCTAGACAAACTGTCGCATAGAGGTTAACAAGGAGTTTACAGGCTTAACAAACAAGTATGTCTTTAAGAGATTTACCTTTCCTGTAAGAAATGAAAGGTTGTTCCCTGTATATCTCTCTCAGTGAAAACAATAGGGTGACAGGCTTACACAACTTCTATCTACGTGTAATAGCCATTCTGAATGTTTTGGTCGTTTTGCTAGAACTAGTATATCTATAACGATCCGTCCCTTTCCTATGGTACTCCTGTGTTTATAGGAGGACATTTCACCGGCGTAGAGCCGTTAGAGTTCATAGCTCTGTATGGTACGTTTCTGCTGTTATCCGCGTGTAATCGTGGTAATTTTTTGAGTTTGATACCCTGTTTTTTGCCACCCGTTAGGTTGATTTGGCTCATTTGTACTGCAAGATGTCAATGGTTTAAGCTCTAAGTATTAGCTCTGGAGGGACAAAGTTTAAAATATTCCGGTGAACATGTAGGTTACTTGCAGTTTGTTTTGTTACGCCGGGCCCGACTGTTGCAAGTTATACTGCTTCTTATCACGGGTGTCATATTTATCTTTGTCCGACTTCGTCATGGATAGCTGTAGCTTTCCTTGCGGAAAGCTTTAAGTCTCTCTTAGAGAGCTGATATTCATATGTTTCTTGCATGAATTACATCTAGCATTTTGTCCTTCCAGTTTGTTCGTTCTGGCACTGCAAACGCGAGCATTCACGCGCAAGTCTATAAATTGTTTTGCGTGTTGTTTATGACATTGGGTGGTTTTGTCCAGGCAAAAGCTCCGAATCTAGGAGTTCTTCCTGTGATATTTCATCTATAGCTCCATGTCAGTCGCCATTGCTATTATTTGCGATGTTGTCAGGTTTTCTTAAGACTTTAAATAGTCCCTCTTTTTTAGGAGGATCGTAGCCTAGTCGTTCAGGCAAGACCGCGTTTTTGATGCTTCTCAGGATCTCATCAGTTGTCGATAGCGGTAGGGAGTGATTGAAACCAATGTTCGCTAAACACTCCGCACCCGGCGTATTTTCTTGAGACTATATACTCGCTCGGCAGATCGAGAATTCTTGATTGTGATTGGTAGTCTTGCCACCAGCCAATGGTGAGCTTAAAGTCTTCTATCCCATTGGACACAACTAGACGCTGTGTTTTCTAAGATGGCTTTAAATGCTTATTTTCTCCAGCATGTGTAGTCACGGTATGAATTTACGGACAAAGCGTAAGATAGTTATGCGTTGTTGTTATCAGGCACATCTCCAAGTTTTGGAGGGTTTTGTAGAATATTTTGTAAAATGTTTTCGTACCGTACGCAGGAGAGGATCAGATCCTTATACACATACTAGTTCGAGCAAAACGACCAAAACATTCAAAACGCCTGTTACACGTGGATAGGAGTTGTGTACGCCTATCACCCTATTGTTATCACTTACAACTGATGGATTTTAGTTTGTAATAACTTCCTGGGAAGTCTACCTGACACGTTTAAATTGAGTGGTTTGTAACTGCTGCAGGTTTTGGACTTTTCGCTTCCAAACTCGTTACAAAGAGGAATGGTTACGCTTGCGTTGGTATTTGATTGATATTCCAGTTGATAGATCGCGAATCCTTGTTGATGTTTATTTCCAGATGAACTCTTGATTATTTAGTAACACACTCTTATACCAAACGAGTTACTAGACTTATAAATAAGCTAAACTTACTTCAAGCAAGATTTAATACAATTATAAAACCTGACCTTGAGGCAAACGATCAATTCAACAGATCTGAGTGCTACCGAAGTGAGTGAACCTGAAGCGAATGAACGAGGCAGCAGATCTCAGCTGTTTCGACAAAGGTTGTCCTACAAGCGTTCAGCGTATTGATCTCTAGTAATGATAGCGTCTTATCGCTTGATTGAGGTTCACAGTATTTTAGCAAAAAGGAAAGGGAAGCATGAGTACATGTGTTTGTGCTGTTTTCTTATATCGGCACTCAAACACCTTGCAGCTTCAATCAAGACGCCTAATCATCATTACCCACAGTACCTTTCGACATCGCTTATACGCGGTTGTAGGACAGTCTTTCTCAAAATAGCTGTATAAACATGCAGGGCATTCAATCACTCTTCGTGCGAAACGCAATGAATTGTGGTTGGCGGTAGGATAAAAGACCCAAGTCATTGTGCTTAAGCGCGAGAGGAAGAAATAAGTTGAGTTATTTTTTCATGTTCCATCTTCGATCGATGAAAGCAAGGATGACAGCTATCGGGAATATCAGGAGCAACAATCCATAGCAAATTGAGGTAAAAATTATCGAGAAAAATGCGCGACGTTTCGACCGAACTTCGGTCATTATCAAGCTTAAAAGTGAAGATAACATTTGCATACACATAAATATAAAACTAAGAAGAAAGAGTATGTAAAGCATGAAAATGCACAAAAGGGGGTGTTAAAAACATGCAAGAACAACATAATAACAAAGGTAAGAAAAATGAAAACACTTTCGCGCGAATTGAGTCCGACCGTACATTGAGACTTGGCCTCAGTTCATTAATTAAAAAAATTCATAAATGAGAAAGTCAAACTTGCTCTTGCACTTCTCTAAGATGGTGAAATTCCTCGTAAGATGATTGGGCACATAAGAATGTTCCAAACGGAATTGCTTTCCATTGGAGGAAGACGCATTCTTGTGCCAAATGATCTTTTAAAATACGAGGAACTTCAGGCTATAGCCCCTACTGGCCGCGCATGACTAGCCAGGTATTTGGACTGGTAACTAGGCAGTGCAATGCATTATGGGAAGGAAATGAAATTAGCAGCTAAGATGGCTGCGTTACAAGAAGGTGTAGAACACCTTCTTGCGATAATTTCATCATTTTCCAAAATACATATTCCTCCGTTATGTACAGCTATTACCAAAAGGTAAGTTATATATTTTATTATTCACTGGCTAAGTGTCGGTGGCATGTGTTAGAAAATTCTGTGACATAAAGAATGGTTAATGGTTTTGAAAGCGAAAGTGTTTACACACAGCTGAGTCTGGCATGGCAATGTTTTGGAGTAAGCTGTCCTTACGTTGGGCTTTATCACTTCATGCCTTTTGATTCTCTTAGTATTTGACAATCCATCGTAGTTTTTAGGGGGATTTAGCTCTATAAAGTATTTTTTAGCTTGTGTATCTCAAAACAACGAGGAGCTACATGCACAGCACTTCTAGCCTATACATGAAAGGCCAACACAAAATAAAAGGGCTGTCGCGATAAGTCCGTACATTTACGTTTACGCTTGTTTATGGCAGCTGAAAACTTTCTAGCTTCTTGTAGGTCTCCTCTCCACTTAAGCTTATTTTTAGGCTTTGTAACTTCTTTTGTCCCGCAGGTAAAATAAACAAATTTGCATTTTATCAGAAACTTTCACTGATAAGTTAGGTTGATGTCAGATGACTGTGCCAGAAATGTTAGCATACATCTCCACAAAAATGTCACTAGTTTTATAATTACTAGTTTCTGAGAATTAAAAGATTAAGAATTGTAAGTTACACTATGAAATTAGTATGATAATGGTAGGACTGCAAAGTGAATGACTAATTGAGGCTGATTTCCTCCTTAAATATTGTATTTTTTTCAGTGAAAATGTTATACTTGAAGGAGAGGATCGTGACAGGTTCTTTCGTTCGTTTGTGGCTCTGTCAGCTCATTACATAGGATTAAATGTTACTCAGTGTAAGTGCTCTTGTTGCTCATTTTACCTTTCTTCAAGCTTTTGAGTAAAAATATAGGATTCTTTTATGTCTTTTATGAGTTGTCCCTAAGATTATGAATGTAAAAAAAAGTCTGTATGAATATTGTTGGAGTTAGTCAAGAAATGGATCCCAGGAAAATGCTAGCCATCACCATTTTGGTTGTCATGACTCGACGTTTTGCTAAGAAATTGAAAGTAAATTCTATGAAACATAACTGCTTGAGGTGAAAATGAACTGGCTAGCTTTGCCATTAACTTTACAATCTTTGTTAGATTCAAATAACTCTGTTATATAATGTATTTCAAGCTCTGCCCTTGGACAATCAAATGAAAGTGAGATACACGTACTTGTCTACTCTGAATTTGCAGGTTTTGTATAAATGTCTGTTGACTTACTTGAAACAAATTTACAGGTGGTGCCAACTTGCAAATAATTGTGAAAGCATGTAAAGTGCTCCTGAAATTTGCTCTTCTGGAATTAGAGAAGAAAAGAGATTCAAATGAGCCTCTGGTTAAGGTACTCTAGAAATGTTTTGAACTACAGATATAAGCAAATTTGGGAGCTAATAGGTATTCAAAAATATATCCACTCCCATACATGTAGATGTCTCTACAACAAATGTACACTGATCTGTTCCTAAACAAATTTGGCATGAAAATTCTGTTGGAAACAAGTATGAAAAGTCCTTAATCCTTGGAAGAAAAGGTTAGGCATCTGCATATACCATGATAGAGCTGAATACACGTCATTTAGATATGTACAAAGATTTATCTTGGTTGCATTTTGCCAGGACAAAAGTCTGCCTCAACGTAATGAAAAATTATCTCCTACTTGGTACCCTACAGTGCACATCTAAGGTTGAGTTTTCAGACTGAATTTTATAACCTTGATATTTCAGGTATAGAGCTAAGAGGGAGGGAACTCATACAATTCATGTACTAAACTAATTTGATGTCAATTCACATGTCAAAATATGTGTATACAGTGTGTCATTTCAATTTCAATTTTGAAATACACAGAAACAGCTGGTATCCATAATTGAAGGACTTTGCAAAGGGCATGGATGTCTCAAAAGAACAGAAATTATAACCTTGACAGCCATCTTGAAATCAGCAAGTGTGCTCAAGGATACAGTCAGTACACCATCAGAACATCAGAAAGATCTCTCCCTCAGTCAGGGTGATGACTTCTTTCAACGCCTTCAAACAGCATTTTCCGAGACTGGAGATGATCCTTCAAGCTTCATCAAAGACAAAACCAGGTATTTTTATTACCATCATTTCAAATATATACATATATACAAATATTTTGACAATTGTGCCAAGGTAATTGTTTTTTTTTTCAAATTTTGTTTTGTACATGTACAGTACCGATCAGAAGAAACCTAACAGGGAACGCGTTTGCAAACGGGAACGGAACGGATACAGAACGGGTACAAGAACGCGAACGGAACGGGTAAAGAACGGGTACAGAACGGATATCGAACGGAAATGGAACGGATACAGAATGGTTGCGAATCACAAATTGAAAGAAAGCGCTCTAGAGAACGCAGACTGTAAGAGAACGCGTTCTTCAGAACACATGCTAAGGTTACGCTATCAGAGTGCTTACCAAGGATTTGGGAACGATATAACTTTAAATACAAGTTTGTCCAATTTTCGTTCAGCTCGGCGATCTTGAGAAAATAACAGGA
>Ga0126343_10000342_pt1 | contig 17228 bp, 14 predicted proteins | sample Cyp2metagenome_FD_92531 | JGI IMG/M metagenome (GOLD analysis project Ga0126343, IMG submission 92531) | Coral microbial communities from Lord Howe Island, Old Settlement Bay, Australia - Cyphastrea 2 metagenome | ecosystem: Host-associated > Invertebrates > Cnidaria > Coral ...
CGACCACAACAAAACAAACAAGTTATAAAAATATTACCCCCCCCCCCCCCCCCCTTAAGATAGGAAAAAAAAAGACATTTTGAAGTAAAGGCAGGGAAAATTGAAGAAGTTGAACACGGCTGATTGCATACTATCGAAGGCTGAAAGAAACATGTGGGGTCACTGTGATCTCAACGTTATTTTGCTTAATCGAGAACTAAAATTTGTTGAAAACCTCAGTTCCGTTTTTAGCGAACGAGTAGAAAGGACGGCTGCAAGTTCACGGTTGAAGCCGCTACTAGATCTGGCATTTTGTTTAATTTTGGTCAGGGAAATGCTATTTTTCATCATGGATCGGTCAGGAAAAAGTCGGGAATTTTGATGGCAACCGCGAGTATGTGTAGCTTTTTTTCAAAGATAGCCCGCTTTAGTTCCGTAATCATTACAAGAAAAGTAACCTACTGTTTCGCATTTTTCCACAGACACGGCGGCATGGCTTTCATGGAACTTGTCAACGAAGGAAGACTTCTGTCTCATGCCATGCGCGAACGTATCGTCATGACAACCAGCGAGGCCTTCGTCATAGTGAACAAACTTGACGAGATTTCGCGTCAGAAACACATGCAGTTTGTTGAGCTATGCCGCTTGACTGAGGCCACGTACAACGAGGACGACAAGTTACAAGATCAACTGCTTCTCGCCACGAAGAGGAGGGATTTCTCAGTCGCCAGGAACGTTATTCAAAAGGTTTACAAAACAATTTTCTAGTGACTCTCACTCTGCTCTATGGTAAACAAAGACCAACTGAGGAAACATAGAGCGGTTTTCATTTGAGTGTCGAAAAGTGATTGGTTTTGCGTTTACTACGCTACGCGATTTGCTCAAAAAACTCGCGCCACTTTTTCATCCAATCAGGAGTAAAACCAAAACCAATCGTGATTCACTCGTACTCGTTTTCCCGCTCTTTGCGTCAGCTACAGGTAATTACTTCGTGTTTTGATTGGTTCACTTGATTATCTGTGTCCTTTGTGATTGGCTAGAGTGATTACTTTGGTTTTGGTTTTACGACACTCAATTGAAAACCGCTCTAGCAAACGTCAGGAACGCAATTAACCAATCAGAAGTCGAAGTTATCACTTGCGACCCGTTCCTAATGGCGGGAAACTTTCCACCAGCGCTAAGCGCGGGAAAATAAGCAACCAGCACAAAGCGCGGGAAAACATCACAGCGGTGTAACGCGCTGGTAAACGATGCCCGTGATAGGGGACAATGAACGTGGCTTCCTAGTTTAGTTACAGCAATTTGCCCGACTTCTTTAATGAAAAAGGGATTTCAGCTAATGCAAAATCAAAGATACTACATAATTTACCTTCGACGATCGTATACTACCCAAAATGGGTGATCGTTATCTAGTGACGAGGGCACAGCTCTCGAAGACGTAAAAAGGCGTGTTTTTTTTAACTTGTTTCCCTGATTCCCGCAGTATACAATTCTCGAAACTCTACTGCATCCTTCTTCTGAAATGCAGGGAGAATTCGCGACGGAAATATTCCGAGTCTTTTAGGTTCTACAATGTAGGTTTTTCGGTGGCCTATAAGTAACGTCCCAAGGGCCTAGAATTTGTAATACATGTTGTGCATCAAGAGATGTCAGCGGGAATTATTTCTTTGCAGGTACTTGATATAATCACCAGTGAACATGGCGCATGGGCAGTGGAGCAACAGCCTTCAAATGTGCAGTTTTATCGAATGGACATGTGGGAAGACGACAGTCGACGGCGCATGCGTTTTACCAAGAATGAATATGGTTCAAGTCATCCAGAAGCGACGCTGTTGGAAGGATTGGAAGGTAAGCGGTCATATAAAATTTTAAAGTAACCTTTATCATAATCCATCAAATATCTCGACTGCAAAACAGTCGTATTTTTTGCAAACGCGGATGACCGTCAATATGCGAACGCAAGGCGGTCTGGAGCGAGTGTGAAAACGGCGAGGGAGAATGGGAAGAGACGCGTGCGAGGCTCGCGCGCTTCACAAGCGAGGATCGCGCTTACGGCGCTTCGCGCCTTCCGAAAACGTCCGAAAACGACTGTTTTGCAGTCTATCAAATATCATACTCAAACTACACCTGAAATTTTTTCTGTGTCTTTCAGGAGAAGACCTTAGCTTAACAGCCGCCCCTCAGCATCTCAACTTCGCCACAATTTCCTCCGCAAAAGCCGAGGATTCCTACTCGCTGAATGAGGAAGAGATCGCTGAAATCATCGTCGAAGATCGAAGCCTGGGTCGGGATGTTTCCGGTCACGTGGTGTTTACGGCCCCTTGCCATCTGATCGCACCATGCGTGCTCGCTCCAGGCACTCTTACCGTGACCTCCGAGGCATTGTTTTTCACTGTGGACGAGGAGAATGCGGAATATCAGAAACTGGATCCAAAGGTTAGCATTTTGTGAGTTGATTGTTAGGCTCGGTTTTCGCCGCTCTCTCGAGTCCGCTCTTCGTTCCTCCCCGAGAAGAGACTTCGGAGAAAGAGCGCGGGCTCGTGTCCCGAACAGCGGCTGGTAACCGAGCCCAGCTGACTGTCATCGATAATAAATATTTGCAGGCCAGAGTTTTGGAAATCTTCGGGTTAACCTTGGTAATCTCGGAATTTTTCTGGTCGTCTTCGGAAATGATCAGCTTTGTCAGGTAATCTTCGGGGTTTTCCGATGGTTCTCGAGAATCTTCGGAACAAAGTTTTCCTTGACGAACTGTGACGAAAGAAATGTTCCTCTCTGAAGAGGCTGGACGTTGAAAATGTTCCTCGTAACGTTGTTGCAAATGTAAAAAAATTATAAAAAAGTAATAATAATAATAATAATAATAATAATAATAATAATAATAATAATAATCGTGTGCGAAATCCACATAGCAACGAAGTTTTCGTTTTAGAAATCCCAAAGGAACTGCTGAAGCAATTTAAAAATTGTTCTTTTTACAATCCATTTTATGCTATCCAGTGTTAGCTATCCTCACGTGAAACGATTTCCTGTCCTTGTTGAGAAGTTTTAATTAAAACCCAGCTATTATCATTGGCAATCCATTTATCTAGGTATACTTTTTGCTTCTTAAAAATGACTCGGAAATTCCAGGATATTCGTGGCTTCGATTTTGTCGCCTGTGGGCTTTTTCTGACACTCTTTCACCAAGTATTTCTTCAAGATACGGGAATTATTACACCCTCTGGGGAAATAACGGATATTGAATCGTGTTTGTTTCAGATATGAGCGGACAATTTAATTACTTCAGTCGATTATTGCCCCCCTCGAGTTTCATTTACGAGTTATCAACGTCTGCTAAATTGTTTTGAGTTTTTTCTTCAGATCTGTTCATAACATTTTCCTTCCACCTCTTTGATGGTACCGCGTTTGGTAATTAAAAAATAACCCTGCTTTCTTTAATATTTCGTTCCTCAGTTGACCAGGCAAGCTTCTTATCTGTGTGTGTTGCAATTTATCAAAGAGATTAAACTGTTGATGTGTATTTTTGTTTTTCATGAAAGTGTGGAAAACGGATTGTAAATGTTTTGATATGCGAATATTGAACTGGTTATTTAGAAGACGTGTAGCTGAGTAATGTTGCAGGCTACATAATTTTGAATATTAAAACGATATCCGTTCTCTTTTGTTGTAAAGTACGTAACATTTGTCGCGTATTGATTTGTAGTCCATTTCTGGTGAAATTTGCGGCGTACTTTATTGAGAGCCAAGCTGGTATAAAGAAAGTAAAGCACTCTACATGACAAAGGAGGCACATTGTCTACCTGTCTGCAACAGTTTTCAATTCAAGTTTCGCATTTTAATAAGAGGGAATGCAAGTTATAGTTTCTTTGAGTCCCACACTCCGAAGTAGAAACATTTTTCTAAGATTGAAAACTGTTCCCTAAATGTGTATATGATTTCCTCTTAGTTCAGCTGTGTCGTTTCAGTTATGTTCGTGCTTCGGTTCTTGTTTTTCTGGTTCTGCAACTAGGTTTCGTTTAATTTTATTGCTGTTTACCACTAGCCGTTCTTGGTGATGTTAAGTTTACCGCTCGGTCGGTTTTTTCGCTGTAATGGCTGATCCTTGTTTAATTATGCTAAGCCGACAAGCGGCAACTTGAATCGGCGTGCCTTTCGATTGACAAGCTGTCACTCCTGGCCTTTGAATGGCTTTTTGGGTTAACGTCACGAGTAAATAATATTCAGTGAATGTTTTATCAAAAGAGCGAGCAATTATTCGCTCTAGTTAACCCGTTATGAGCGGAATTAATTTCATAGTTTGGTATTTTATTTTCCTTTTTGGACTCTACGCTTTGGAGTTATACGCGATGCGAGGTGTACCTGCGTGTACAGTTCACGAGGTCCAGCAGGTGTACGTAGAAAAACGCAGCTTTATTAATAAAGCTTGGCTTATAAAGCGGGTAAAACCGGCCCTCGACAGTACACACAAAGCTGTAAACAATTGTCCCGCAGAAACATTTAAATGCAATTATATCTGACGCAAATATATTTTGACGTTACGGCTACTGAGAAAGTGTTCTGTTGTGCCATGCTGATTTGAATTTCTACTTAAAGCGGAGGTAGACAGGTTGACTCCAGGTTACAGCAGGCTTTGCACGAAAGAGAGTCATTTCGCAGTTGGACAAGGACAATTGACTTTGTAGTTAAGAACTTTACCTTGGCCCGAAGGCAGAAATATTTGGACCATGAAGTAACCTCGACTTTGTTGACGTTGGGGCCTGAAAAGTGCTCCATGTTCTCATCTTGTTTATCAGCCATTATCGGCTTTTGAAAACACACTTTCTAGTCGGGCTGCTAAATACTTGTTGATGTGTTTATTAGGTTTTCATTATTAAATTGCACTTCACAGGTTCTAGCGACAGCAATAAAATTGTAACAGCCAATTGTGATAAACTGTTCAAGAAATGTCCAAAACCTTAAATTAACGTGCGCGATCTAATAAGTTTACTTGCCGGTATGAACTTCTGCCTCGGTGATGTCGTTGTCATATTTTTTCTACTTTTCTTTATTGTCGCCGTTGTTTATTCTTGATTTATTGCTTTTCATGCTTGCCGCAGACAAATTGTTTTTAACGTAATAAACGTAGGGTTATTAAAACCGTAATAAACAATAAAAATCGTGCAAAAATGGCCCTTAATGCCTTCAGATATGCAGTGGGTGAAATTGTTTCAGGATGCCAGATCTTCGTCGTACGATGGTCGAGAACACCTTTTGACGTTTCATTTAGTTGGTAATCTCAAGTTGCGGTGAACCAATTCCATACTTTTCCACGCGAGAACAGTTGCCGAAAGTTTCAATATCTCTGGCAATAATACGAAGCCAGTAGGCGGTCTGTGTTTAGAAAGTTTAATAAGAAAGGCAAACGGCTCGGCGTATTGCAAAGGGATGCAAAAGGGCTTTGGTTTAGCCGATAAAATTGAAAGCACACCGACAACTTTTGTCGCTTGTATTTTTCCAAGAATGCATTTAAAGAATGTAGAGAATTTTCTTTGAAGTATTTGCATTTGGGTGAGACAGAGTGAAGTGTATTAAGAGGCAGTTGAGGCACAATTTTCTCTGTTTCACGGCCAATAATTTACTCAAAACTGTTGACCTGTCGTGTTTTATTGGTGGAAAGTCGGCCTGCCTCATTGTTCCAGAGATTAATAGCCGCTGACAGCTTCAATTGGTCCAACTGTGGCGCGTTAATGCTGTATACCGGAAAAAATTCGCCATTGAGCGCATCCGTCTCGATCAAAGCGTGTTGTTTTGTGACTCGCGTGCACTTGCAGCATGGCTTTCGTCTTTCCCGAACGGCGGGGGAGTTTACAAAAGTTCGTGAGCACACGGGTGCACAGGCGAAAAAGCGAACTTTACAAGACCATAACAAACATTTGTACAGTTGTTCAAGAACTATTGAAGCATGTTGAAGCCCTCGAGCCACGATTTATTTCGTCTCTGAAGCTGGTGGATGGTAGATACCAAGGTGTTCGGGCATTATCTCCTCGCAGCTTCGAAGTTCATTTGTACTTGAACCAGATGGGAGTTTTTAATTTCATAGACGAGGCCTGTCCACCGGGCTGCGCCATGTTGAAATTGAGTGACGAGCGCAAGCGATCCATGTCTCTTTGGACCGAGTTTATAACGGCTTCTGGCTATCTGTCCGCCAGGAAAGTTCGCTCAAGATTCACATCCTTAGTCGCAGAGGCCATACGTCGTGGAGACCTTCAGAATCAAATTCGAATCAATGTAGATAATCATTTCTCAGCGAAGCTTACATTGCTGGAACGTTATACCGTAGAGCTCATTCCGGCATTTCGCTGCGGCTCTATATGGCCTCAAAATGGATGTTGTTGGCCGAATCACGAAACCCATTGGCCTGCACAGCCGGTGATAGCTGGCATTAAACTGCGGGGGTTCTCCCTGTTAGCCCGAGATCCCTACCCCAGCATCAAGGGTGCTGGCTCCGAGGGTGATGCGTGGCTCTTGTGCTTTAATGATGCCGAAGAAATGCTCTTTGCTAGCGCCGGACGAAGGCTCTGCCTAAGCATGTTGAAAACCTTGTACGATAAACACCTGGACTTGCCGGGGAAACCCTTAGAATACGTACATCTGGTCATGCTACTCCTTTACGAGTGCGAGAAACATCCCCGGGAAACAGAATGGACCGAAGAGGTACTCGTTGATCGCATCAACGGCATTCTCCTGCAGCTCGTGTCTTGTCTACAGTGTCGTAAATGCCCACACTTCTTTCTCAAGAGCGTAGACTTGTTTAGCTGTAAGCCTAAACAGGCCTTGGACAGTGCCGCTAAACAGGCCTGGAGCATTGCACGTGATATCGCCACCAACCCTTCAAGTTTTGACACTCTCTGACACATTAGGCTGCAAGGAATGCTTCGAGGCATACAGCAATTTATTAAGACGTCTAGCCTTGGACTAAGCGTTGCTTCCAGTATCTTAAATTTGGCGAATATATATGTAATAATCTTTTGCACGAAGCAGATAAGGAACTGTTTGTGTCCCAACATTGAAAACCAGATGTCTTAGTTTGGTCTACGCCGTATATAAAAAAAACTATTTCCGCTTTTGAGCAGTATTCGCACGTTTCCAATGTTTTTGTTATCTTTTTTCTTCTTAACTTAGAACTCGTCGTGCTTTTAGTTGTTTTATAGCTCTATTTTATGGCAAAAATATCGTTGAGTTTGAGACGTGCGAAACAGAAGAACTTGCCAAGCCACAAAATTTGCTTATTAAAACTGAGATGACCTCGAATTTCAAGATGGCCAAATAGAGTTGTAGTCCAAGTCAAAGACAAGTGTTTCAATTGTTATTTTTAGATTAAACGTTTATTTTCTTAAAATATCTCCTCAGAATGGAATCTTCGGCAAGACGACTGCAATTCATCTTATACTGCTTATTGCATTGGAATTTGTGTTGAGCATCGAAAACGTGAAATTTTGCTGTCTTGGCATGAAAAGATGATTATTTTTTTAAGTAAAACTAGCGGTTACTTGTCAAAGAAATAAATCGAGCCCGAATACACGTTTGCTTTTGCATCAAGTTGGTTCATGGGGTAACAATTTTAGACAGGCAGTTTTAATCTGTCCAGTTTGGCTTTACAATTGAAAAAGGTCGTTTCTAAACATCACCTTGGTGTTTATGTTTCACAACATTTGACTTTATCGTGAAGCGAAAATGCAATTACGAGTTTTTAATTCTCTGTGTTGTTGGACTTAAATCTTGAGTTTTTCCTGCGACGTTTTCGCATTTAACGTTTTCTCGATCTCGTAGCCTTCCGACTGATGTGAAGAACTATTTTTGTAGTTTTCTTTTCGTTCGTTTCCCATTAGTTTAGGTTATTGTAGGTGTTGAATGTTGACCTTCAGTAGCATGCTATATAATCTAGTGTTCTCTCGACTGACGCCCTAAAACCACTGTCTGATTTAGTGATTATATATAGTTGCTCTAACTATCTATAGTCACACGCGGAATATTTTGTGTCTCTGACGACGCCGTGGATCGGCCGGTGAAAGCTTGGAACATGGTCAGAACATGAATGCAGTAGTCCTCACTCGAAAGAACACTAGATGAAGTCAACAGGCTTTGTTTTTGACAAAGTCGTGAAAGCTTATTCTCCCAGTGCCTAACCCCACCCAGGCTTCGGCGAATTCATTCGGACCTGAAAAAATCCTGGGAGGTGACCTGCGATAGTATCCCATGGAGGGATAGTAAACGCTTTAGGTGTAAAGAAACCAGAGTAAAGGTATGGTTTTTCCCGGGCTGTCTTTGGGATTCACCCGTGAAGCAGATTCGAAATTAAGTTTAACATTCATTTAATCTCGACATGCAAGAAATTACCTGCAAACGAGTTTGACACGGGTTTGAGTTTAACTGTAACATCAAATTCGAAGTATGTCGTGTATAGTCTAAGATTTTCCTACTGTTTTTCAACCTCTTGTCATTTTGCAGAGATATTTGTCACGGTTATCAACTGTCATTTGCGTGGTTCTCCTTTTCGTGACCTTTTCTCATGTGGCTTATTCATGTAGTCTGATATTCTTCGGTCAGAGTTTCTTGTATTGATTGCAACTGAGGCTAAAGTGGAAAACTAGTTCAGATTATCCTTTACTGCTAAGGACCTTTGCGCAGTTAAAAATATTCTGAGCGTGTTTTTGGCCCTATCTAGTGTCTGCCGTACTGCGTAGCGTTCAATACAGTGGAGTGGTATTAAAACGTGGGAGAAATAGCCTTCAAAATAGAGAGCATGACAAAAAAAAGATCAGTACATAAAAATGACAAACTGGCTGTTAGTGGACTTACACAAAAGACACGTGTTTTTCTACTCGAGTTAATTAGACGACTGAAATAGTTTTGTTTTTGTTGAGCGGGCAAATATTAATTTTCCGCCGCTTTAATGAGAAGTCGTTCCCAATTAAAGGACGCAGTCTTCACATGCAAATACACCAGTCGTAGACAACTGTCAAATAAAGTCTTGGTGAAGAGAAAATAATTTTTAACGTGAGTAAATATTGACCGAACGCGGTTTAATTAAACAATGACAACTTGCTCACGAAAAACAACTTAACAGGCCACTTCTAGCCTCGTATCGTGTCAATAAAACCACCAGAAATTTCAAGAGATGAAAATTCTTTGAAGTGGGTCGTTGATAAGGTCTTTGTTCGTTTCTGTTGAAAGGGAACAAAACATGTGATAAGTAGGTTTAACTCAGCATAGGTTGATAGTGGTGATTTTGCTTGGTTTTAATCGGCTTTAGTTTCTCGTCTTAGCTCCTGTGAAGCTTATTTAATAGTTATTGCCTTGGCGAATGAAATTGTATTTATTTCCAGCGTTAGAGTGCCTGAGTCACTGAGCTTCAAGGAAACCGAGGTCGTCTATTCATATTTCGTTAGGTGATCGTTATCCGGCCCCCTCGTTCATCCACCGGATTTTTTGGTCCGACGTAGCAATTTCAACAGTGCCTTTTAATTTTCAAACCGAACTATAATTGCGTAAGATGAATTATAACCAACAAAGCGTAAGATAGCAAACGTTTACATTATATGACTTCTGTCATAAATTAAAGCTTTGGAATCGAGATAAAACGCGCATCCTGCTCGCGCGTTTTTCAGCGGGTTTTTCTGCTTACCTCTAGCCAAAGCATGACGAAGGAAACATAGATTTGTACTCGTCTTTCCTATAGCTCTTTAAGCAAACTAGGGTTTTGTACTCATGTATGAAAGAGTATCCCGAGCAGGAAAAGGTTTTCAGCGGCAAGCGAAGATTTGTACGTGGGTTTTGTGGCACTTCTAGTAAACGTTTCGTGGCAAATCGAATAAAGAAGGGCTGGCACAGTTCTTTGTTTAAAACACGCTGGATTACATGTGGGTGTACTTTAGTAGATAACTTTCTAAATTGCATTATTTGCTGCGCTCTTGCTATAATACGACCCTCTCTAAGACTTAAAGGAGAGGACGAAAATTGCTTTCATTTAGGTTCTATTTGTGTCCTGCCTCCTCAGGTTCTGATGTACATGGATTGCCTGCATGGTAAATGGCCCTTGGATGCGATAAAGGCCGTATTTTCACGAAGATTCCTGTTGCAGAATTGCGCGGTTGAAGTTTACACTTCCGCCGGAAGTAAGTTTACTCTCGCACTGTCACTTAGGAGTTAAAAGCAAACGGCAGCGGAATCGGAGAGGTCACCAAACAATGGTTGTGCGCGTGCGTTATAGTTCTCGGTTCCTTTTTGCCTTTCTCTACAAAACAACAACGTGAAGTGACAAAAGTCTGCTTTGTCAAGAGAATCTGAACCACGAGGCGAATTTTGAAAATAGCTTTTTCGAATTTTAATGTTGTCTTCTCCTGACATATTCTGTGACCATCCTCTGACTGTGAATGAAAGTGAATGAATCTAGATTCTTCCGAGATTCATAGGTTGAATATAAATTCAGTTTTTGATACACGTTGGCCTTGGCGTTGTCGTCGTGTTTGCTTAAAAGTAGAAAGTAGACTCTCTTTCTTGGATTCCCTACAATGTTATGTGTGTTGTGCGCATTTGCGTAAGAAGACTTTTGTACATTTTTTTAACAGCTCCCTGAAATAGTAAGAACTCTGTGTCCTTCGACTGTAAGGCGACTGTTCTCTCCTCTTTTTTATCCTTTGCTTGTCTGACAGCGTCTGTGATGTTCAAGTTTGCTGATCAACAGACCGTGAGGAGAGTGGTGCGAGCTCTTCCACCTGTTGGAGTCGGCACATATTATGGGATACCACAAACAAGGTACGTTTGTTTTGTGCAGACTGTTCGCAGCCCTCATTGTCGAATTTTTATTCGATCGTTAAACGGGCAGACAGAATCACAAGGAAACTGGACACCAGCGCAAAATAGAAGACTTGACTGGGTAGGGGCATAGGACCGAGATAACCCCTCCCCCCACCCCCGCGTGCTTTGAGCTCGCCTTGCTCGCTTTTTCTTTCGCGTGGGTAAATGGAGAGTAAATAGAGAGTAAATAGAGAGGCTGTGAACAGTCCAGGTTTGGATTGTTTGTTTGTTTGTTTGTTTGTTTGTTTGTGTATTGGTTGGTTCTAAATACGCTCTTTGTTTTCAGGGCAGCATCATTGTACTCTCCTCGCCAGCTGTTCCAAAAATCCACCATGACGCAACGATGGCAGAAAGGAGAAGTGTCTAATTTTCAGTATCTCATGTTCCTCAACACCATTGCCGGTAAGCACATTGTCTTCCCATGACCCTCATTTCGTTTCTGTGTCTAAAGTAGAAATCTGGGTTGAGAAAACGTAATCAATACTCTTCCAGCAGAGAAACGTCTGAGATCGTGCTTAACACTGGTAGATTGTTTTAAAGCAAAGAACTGACGGAGAAACACGACACCAAACTCATTAACCAGGAAGATTTTACCGGTCGAGTAGGAATAATATTAACGTATATTTCACTTGCCTTTAGAAATCCAATAATTATCATTGACTCTTATTGTGGCAGGTCGTAGTTTCTGTGATCTTAATCAGTACCCGGTGTTTCCGTGGGTTTTGACCAACTTCGAGTCCGACACACTGGATCTGACGGATCCTAACAACTACAGAGACCTGTCCAAGGTAGGAATTCAAATGTGGTAAGGGGCTATTCTTGTGACTGCAGCTACTTTGTGACTTTGAGGCTTTAGTCATTTTGTCCTCACACCCTAATTGTCATTACTAACCCTAACACATAAAAATCTTGACATATATTGCAACCCATTGCACGTTCTCGAGATGGCGTTGAAACTGGCTGTGTGAGTCAGAGAGTAACTTGTTTTCACTTGTTTGGTTAGGGATGAAAGAAAAACTGCTAACGAGCTCGAAAGGTGTTTTGATTATGTGTGCGTTTCGCGGCAGATTTAGCCTGCTTAGCTTGGCGGTTTTTAAGTGGGGAAACCGCGATAACAAACCCCAAAGTCGCGAGGAGCCTGGGAGAGAGACAACTGAGCCTGAACCGCCTGCCAGGATGGCCGGCATTTTTTGTTAGTCCAGTACGCTGGCGTACTGGCTATTTCCATTGGATAAGAAGGCTAACACGTCAATCAAAATTTCCGAAGGGACACTTCCAAGGAACAGCGATGATTACAATGAAGATCTTTGGCACGCAAGTAGGAAATCGTTCCTGATTATACTTTGCAAATATCGCGAAATTGTTAACTGCCAAACACGAGCAAGATACAGCCGTAAATAGTTTCGCTCGTAGGAGAGATGCGATGACTGTTTTCCCAACAGACGTCCCAAAAGCATGATTTTTACCGTGTTTTACTGTTTGCGCTCACCAGGCAAGAATTGTCGTCTACGAAAACTACACTTTTAAAAGAGCTACTTCAGAAATATTCGCAGCTCGTTTTCTCAGCTTCGCCGCTTCACTCGCTCTCGAAAAATAGCTTAAACCGCCAAGCTACGCAGGCTACGGTAGAATCGCAGAAATTTCGTTGATCGTTTGTTGGTTTGACAGTGGACACGCAGACAGGCTTTCGTGTCGCCACACACCAAATACTCATTTCTACTTCCCTGTTCTGTTCGCAGCCTATCGGTGTTCTGAACCCTACGAGACATGCGCAGTTTCTTGAACGCTATGCATCCTGGGATGAGAATGACGACATTCCACCGTTTCACTATGGCACGCACTATTCCACATCCGGATTCACACTGGCTTGGATGATTCGTGTGGTAAGTTGTCATGGCTACGTGATGCAGTATTTAAGTCGTCATAGTTTTTGCGAGTGGTTCCATACAGTAATTAGAAGGATATAGAGTGAGCTTAGTGGCACTTAAACGCTCTTACGCTAAATAGAAAAACTATTCCTGCAATAACCCACACACTGATGATAAATTAATTTCTACAGGAACCGTTTGCTACCCAGTTCCTGAATCTCCAGGGCGGTAAATTTGATCATCCTGGTAGAACGTTCTGTTCTATCATCCGTTCTTGGAAAAACTGTCAGCGAGACACGTCAGACGTCAAGGTGGGTGTGAAAACTTTTCTGCTAAGTCTATACCAATTATGCAACGCTTTGAAGTTGTATACCCTGGAATATCCCACGAGTCACTTGTGTTTTCTTGGTTAAACTACACCATAGGAAATCTAGTGGCCAACAGGATCAATGCGGCATACGCGCGGCGCATGATGAGAAGGTTGGGTGTAGTACCATTGAATACACAACGGCTTTGCCCTCTTCCGATTGGCATGGTATAAATTACGTTATCTTATGACAAAGTACATGTAGCCTTAAGGAAACTCCGAGCGCTCTTATTGGTCCATTCTATTGTTCTGCTCATTTATTCTTTTGTTCAGAGACGTCCCCGTTGCCGTTGCCGTCGTGGTTTCGGAAACTCCCTAATATTGGCCACGCCTCCATCATTTTGCTGGCACACTGGCATTGTGAAGTTACTGGCTTGCGAAGTTCACGCGAAAGACTGTATCGGTGGCAAATGTGATACATTTCCTCTATATGTTTGTTTCCCTTCTGAAATGTTGACTGTTTTGTTTCAGGAACTTATTCCAGAGTTGTACTATCTTCCGGAGATGTTTGTGAATTCTAATAACGTAAGGCTTGTCTTCATATTTTGTCATTCAACTTTGATCAACCAACCAATAAAATACTTTTTACTCTTCATACCCATGTAAATTGTGGTTAGAGTAGAATTTTCTCGTGTATGTAGGAATGTATAAAGTCACAGGCAGCTCAAAACTCGATTTGTGTGACACTGGCTTGAAAAAATACGACACGCCTTACTGCAGGCGTATCGTTATAAAAGGGTGAAAACGAAAAATTACTCAAATGATACAACAAAGTGTTGCCATATTGCTTCTTTTGTTTAACTTTGTTTCTGGCGTAATAGGAACTTTTTAACGACTTTGTAACGAGGTTTGGGTCGTTATTAAACGAGGAACAAAGTTTACACCCCAACTATAGGAACACAACCACATGTATGCATAGAAATAGAAAACCAGGTATCTCTTTTTTCATGGACAACATGGCTAGCGGCGTGGATCGCAGGCGCGTACAACGACGTCGCGCAACATGGCGGCCATACTCCAGTAGTAGGTCGACCGAGGCATGCAGCCTTGACCTTTGATATTTTTGACACCTTTCAAAACAAAGTAGCTCACACGATCATAGGGGCAGGTAGTATTGATAAATCATCACTTTGTGATCAGTTATTTTAGTCTCATTACCTGCCTGACTGTTGGTGTTGTCAGGAGAAATATAATTCTGATCGTAGTGTTGGGTTAATTTTCAGTTTACGTTTGGTATTGACGATGATGGCGTGGTCATTGATGACGTGGAGCTTCCCAAATGGGCGTCAACACCGGAGGAATTTGTCATGCTCCACAGAGCTGTAAGTTTATTGAACTACTGTTGACGTGTTCAAGCGTTAGCTCATTGTCGAGGCAAACGGCTGATTTGCTTCAAGTCAAAACTGATGTTCTAAGTATCATTCTAGGGTGGATCTTGGGGTGCTTTGGGGGTGAGGGGGTGGGGGGGGGGGGAGTTGGGGGCGGTGCTCGGTCGAACCCCAAAATTAAAAAAAAATCGACATTCAAACCCGAACGTTTAAAACTTGTAAAACCCCATCACACACTTCATGTTGAAGATCTATTCTGTTTACATTGCAGGCTTTAGAATCGAAACACGTGTCCGCTCATCTACACGAATGGGTGGATCTCATATTTGGTTTTAAACAGAAAGGTACAGTCATGTAATGAAATATTGATCAGCTTGTAACATATTTCCCGAAGGGTCCGACGCCTTTATTAAGAATTATATGCTCGAATGGCGATCTCTAGACTTCATGCATTAAAATGAAATATGCATGTGACTGGATTTATGAAAACCGTGGAAATATTTTGCACCAAATCATCCATATGCACTTTGATTTTACAATTCCTAAAAGCCTTAAAATCACTCCAAGTGATGAAAGAAAAATAATTAGAGAGAAAAGCAATAAAAAAAAATAAGAGAGTGAAGAAGGAAGAGTGGGTTTCTTTTTCATTTTTATATCGTCTACTCTGGCTAGAACAAAAACACGTGGGCGCCGGCCATTTGTTTAACACAATTTGTTTTCACAATCCAGACATAACTTTATGTCCAGCTCCAAACTCCTAGGGAAGATTTCTAACCATTTCTGCCTGTCATCATGGTATCTATATTTAATGGAATTATCTGACTTTAGACCTATCTGACTGAAAGTTAACTTTCATTCTCCTTTGTCTTTACTTTTTTTTAATCTTTTCAAACCATTACGCAGAATTAAGTTTATTTTAAAATTGTTCTGTGTGGCCTAAATGAAGAAGAGAAATATATAATCAAGAGTCTATTCTTTTGTTAGGTCCTGAAGCGGAGAAGGCGACCAATGTGTTTTTCCACTTGACTTATGAAGGAAATGTTGATTTGGACTCCATAGCCGACCCTGTCATGAGAGAGGTGAGGCGACAGAAATCTTCTATCAGATGAAAGAATTTATTTTAGAAAGAGATATTTCGCTTAAATCTGTGATTTTAAAGCTTCATATGCATAGAATGTCAAAGTTTTACTAGCTTGCTGACCACAACAAACTCGTGTTTCCTCCTCAGGCCGTTGAACAGCAGATCAAAAGTTTTGGTCAAACGCCGTCACAGCTGTTACATGAACCACATGTTCCGAGAATATCCCTGGAACAGGTAAAATGGACAGTACTTGTGTGAGAATTAAGACCTTTTGTTCGGTTGACTAGTTTGGAGGAATTATTGAGACCGCGAGGCTTGCGGAGGTCGGGGTTTTCGTAAATAGGTTGCTAGGCAACATGACGTATATAGACGAGCGTCATCTTGATGTCATATCGTTCCGAGTGCTCGTGCCACGTGTTGATTGGACAAAGAGAATCGTCAACTTGTCGGCTGCTGTTACGAAGTACATGTATTGTCGAAAGCAAGCAGTCTCTCCAAATGATCTTAAATTTCCCGCATAGTTGCAGTGTAATTTATGTATGATGAAACTCACTTTGTTTTTCTTTGTAATTTACTTTAGAGTAAAGAAGACGAAGAGCCATTTAAAAGTACGCACAGTTCTTTCTTGCTTTGTATTTTTGAATTTGTATTTGATACTTGTTATCCAGTTCATTGAAGTTACTTGTTTTCACGTGCCTATACTGCTAATGTCCGTGCGTGGAATTTATCTTCTACAGGTATATATTTGTTTTTTGAAGTCACGAGTGATGTCCCGGTGACTCACGTGGCAGCCAACACGGACTCCACCGTCCCTTCCCCCGCTGTGGTAACCATCAGTTGTAACCAGTGTTTCTCGGTCAACAAGTGGATCACATCAGGTAATGGACATGCCTTCTCTCTGACACACGACTCGATTTTCTCTAACATGAGTATTGCAGCTCCACCCAGATGCGATGCTATCTCAAGGAAATCCCGCCCCGGAACTTTGTCAGGTTTTAGCAACAATTGGTCGAAGCTCATTTAGACTTCTGGGGGGTGAAGCACTGTAAGAAGAGAGTTTTGCTCAATGACTTCAGCGAGAGGTTGAACCATTCATTCCGATCCGGTGTCCAACACGATTGCACGGCTTTACATTTTTTTTGTTAAAAAATTTGACATTTATCCAAAGTAACTGTGATCTGCGTTCTTTCTTCAGCGGACCCAAAGCAAGGTCTTCGAGGAGTTCAAGTTGAACAAGATCACTTGTTAGGTAAGCCGCATTATTTCAAGTTTTGCTTGACATATTCTGAAGCTGTGCTGAGAAATATCTATTGCCTTATTTATCAGCTACATCCGCGGGCCGACATAAGCGTCAGCTCGGTGAGCCGCTGGACCAGTCAGTCACTCCGAGCGCATGCTGTTTCGTGGTGACCGCTGATAACAAGTTCATCATGGCTTGCGGCTACTGGGATAACAGCTTCAAGTGTTTCTCGGCGGATGGTGGTGAGAAATTTGCGATAAAATAGAAACGTCAGTGTGTGGCTATCTCCCTTTACAACCCACCCATTAATTTTCGCGCGATCTCATTGGCTACCTTACGTCACGTGCTGGACAGTTATCACGCAATAACCCCCGTCTGATTTGATATTTGTCCTCCTCCTCTGATCTCCACTGAAAAAAGCAAAGTTTGCGGGAAAAAAGGCCAGGACGAGCGTTTCAATTTTCATATTATTATACATGGAAGAAAAACGACCTTTTTTGTAGAGTCTAGCGATAGTGACATTAGAAAG
>Ga0126343_10000343_pt1 | contig 17228 bp, 10 predicted proteins | sample Cyp2metagenome_FD_92531 | JGI IMG/M metagenome (GOLD analysis project Ga0126343, IMG submission 92531) | Coral microbial communities from Lord Howe Island, Old Settlement Bay, Australia - Cyphastrea 2 metagenome | ecosystem: Host-associated > Invertebrates > Cnidaria > Coral ...
ACCCCCAAAAATTTGTTTTCTTTAATAGCTCTCCAATGACCCCCCCCCCCCCCTCCCAAATAACTTTGGGATATTGATATGTCTGCTGACGTTTTTGCTGGGTTTTAGTATACATTGTGAAACATTGGTTACCCAGGATTTTGCCAAGGTAACAAAAATGGCACACAGAGAAAAACCATTTTTCCTTTTTGGTTGCATATTTATGACAAACTGAGAAACATGAATTCCTCGTAATGCCTTAGACATCAAAACACCAATGCAACTTGCATGTACCACATTTAATGTCAAGGATGCTTCAGGTGATCTTGTTTTGTATCCATGGGTATTAATCACTGGAAATTTACATGAAATTGGAGTCTACATCAACAGGAACGTACAGGAACTGTGGTGGAGAGCTGATCAAGTTTAGCTTTCTAAAACCTGCTCTGCTCTCAATCAAAATGAATGAGGTAATGCATTTTTTTGTATCCTGCATAGAATGCATAGGCTCAATTCTTTTTTTATTATGTCCTGTTTCGTAATTTTTTTTGATTACTCGTCTGTGCTTCTTGTTTTACTTAACAGAGAAGTACTATGCAAAATTTAAATACTGTTTTAACGCAAGTAATTTATACAAAGGTAAACATCCCAGGCGTATTTGTGTGTATAATAAAGCGTATGATGCTCAACAAAAAAACTTGCATAGTCCTACATGGACTGAACAGGAGCTTCCTACATCAGGAATCGATTGAACGTCAATTATCGCCCTAAGCCAGGCAAATACATGTACATGTAATTTTCTTTCGCGCTAGCGAATCACAAGCAGTTCTGATAGCTAGCTAGGCTGAGAACGCCTGAAATTGATAAAACAAGAAAATTTTACTCACGATCAGCACTTGACCCAGACATTCTTGACTGTGTTCGTCGCCATGTCTTGCTCGCAAATAGCAGTCCTGGATGTACTAGAATTTAGTCAAGCACGGGAATGGCAGCTCCAGATATCTGGAACTGTCTTTAAAGTTAAAAGTCTTCAAAGTTCAGAGCAAAGAATGCCAACAGCAGCTAGAAATGTCTAGTCCATTGCATGTCTAAGCCCTAAACTTGTCTGTGTTGTCGGTGCTATTGCTGTTGCCGATGATGATGTGTTGTTCTTTTCTTTCTGTTTTGCTTGTTGTTGCTGCTGCTGTTGTTGTTTGCTGTTTGTTTGTATTTTCTTTTCTTTGTCTTTCTTTTCCCCTTTTGCTAAGCTTGTCCTGTTTAGATTTCTCTCTTGGTTCACTATGCCTCTAGCATGCTCAATTTATATGCAAGTATTTTTTTTCTGTACATTAATCCTACGCTCTGCAAGTATTTTCTACTACATCCCAATTAAGCTCAGTGTCATTTCTTTGTTTATTTAAAAGTAGATGGTGGTCAACTAGAAAGCCTTCGCTACTTTGACCACCATACACATTTTTATAACACGTACTGTAATTATTTTTTATCTTGTAATTTTGTGTAACTATACTTTTATTTCTATGTTAATTTAATGTAAATAGTGTGAATTAAATGAACCTTGCTAAAGATCTTTGCTGTCTAAAGCAAGCACAACATTACCCTTGGGTCTTAAATGGCCCGTTATGCCTATCAAAGCACTTGGAGTTTATTACTCATATGATAAAAAATTGCTGCGAGAAAAGAATTTTTAAGAGAACTTAGACAAAAATAAAAAAACATCTGGTCGTCCAGAGGCCTATCTTTGTCCGTAAAGGTGACAATAATCAAAGGTCTCGTAATCCCCAAAATGATCTATTTATTTTCATTAATACCAACCCCAGAAGTAGTTGTTACAGAATTAAATCGAATTCTCTATAAATTTTTGTGGAAAGGTCCTGATAAGGTTACCAGATTGTCAACCATAAATGAATATTTGAAAGGGGACTTAAAAATAATAGATCTTGAAGGCATGACCAAATCCTTAAGGCTGGCTTGGTTGAAGGGAAAATTTACTTTTCCTGTTTAACTGTAATTTGATCATGTCAATTCTATACTAAACTTTTGCAGTGGTGGTCTAATTTTCTTGAAGACGTTGCATCAAATAAGGACTGGAATAAATAGACAATAAGACATGGGTGCGCGGAGATATGGAATTTATCTTCAGGTGTTCACATCGATATCGAACAAGTGAGATATCGAATGTGAACACGAGAAGGTAAATTCCATATCTTCAAGCGTCCATGTATTATTCTGTTTATTATATAAACATACTAATAACGATGTTTTTGACAACTTTCCGAAGATTTCCGACCACGTTCCGAAGATTTTCCAAAATTGTTCCGAAGGCTTGACGAGTGTCTCCGAACATTTTCCGAACACTTTCCGAAGGTAGCCGAAGATTTCTGAGGAGGTACCGATGATGTTTCGATCATACAACACAACCTCTGAGTACTTAAGAAAATATTAAAAAAAGTTTTACTTTTTAAGCGATTATGTAGCTATAGCAATGGCAATCTTAAGACTTGTGACAACAACTTGATATTTTTACACTTGAAAATATCATATTTTTACATGTCAGTAGTAGAAATCCTATTTAACACTGGTGTTTATATAATAATATAATTTGGAACAATAAAGAAATTCGTGTGAATGCTCTCCAGTCTACTATAAAAATTATTCGACTCTGACCTTTGTTATGTAAGTAATCTGTTATTTAACTTAAACAATACTGAGCCATTTAATGTAATTGCGAAAAAAGATTCAGAAAACAAATTTCCTAGTATGGGCTGGACTTTGCTATTCTGTGCCAAACTATCTTAAAAATAATATAATCACTCCCAATCCATCAACAACGGTCCCCATCTTGACTATTGATGATCAGGTTTTTGATGTGATGGAAAAGAAATCAAAACTTATTGTTAACAATGCGATTCACTTTTGATAGGCAAAAAGGCACAATTACCAAGTACAGCTAGTAAAGTACAAAAGGAATTTAACTTTTTGCTCGTTCAATCAGAACAGTTATTCATACTTTCTGATAAAGTTAATCTAGAACCTTAAGTGAGAGCATTTCAATACAAAGTGCCTACCTCTGTCTTTTATACCAATTCCAAACTCTTTAAAAGGGTTATAGCCAACATGACCTATGTACTTTTTGCAAATCGTATCCAGAAAAGTTGAATCATTTCTCATATAGTTAGTTGTCCTTGCTCTAAAGATTGCTGGGATGATTTTGAATTATTTTGGTTCTCTGATACTCAAAAGACAATTAGTCTTACTCACCAAGACGTTGTAGTTGGTGCTCTATCAAGATCTTTCCCCTTCCTTAACTATCTTCTTTTCATTGCAAAAATCATAAGAGCGTAAGGGTCGCACAAGGCGTTCACCGCCGGAGTGCGACTCTAGCTTCTTGAGTGTCTAGCAAACTTCCCAAGGGCATATATGACTCGATAGTTAGACAATGCACGATCACCATTTCTTTTATAACATTGAGACTTTTGATATAGTATGTATTGAATCTCTTCTGGCTTACATGAAGTCAAACATGCGATAAACCACGTGAAAATGTTCATTCAAAAATCTGACAAAGTGACACATCAAACTTTCCTTGGATCGTGGTGAGTTAATAGTTTCTTGAGGAAACAAACAATTACAAACATTTCAGTCAGTTAACCTTAATTATCGAGCTGACAACAAACGAAAATTGCCGTCGGAAAAACTGTTTCTCATAAATTGGTTAATAATGGTAATTGAACTGAATGGAGTGCAATTTCGACTGAAATCATACGAGTGATTTCAAAATCGAACGAGCGCGTAGCGTGAGTTCGATTTGAAATCACAAGTATGATTTCAGACCAAAATTGCACAACGCGAAGTTCAATTGCCACTTTATTAGATCCATTTTGAAATTGCACAATTTTTGGAGAAAAACAACAACAAAGTTTTGGCATTAGTAGTTGCAAAATTCTCTACACAATGACTTTTTGCCTTTCTTTTTCCTGAAATTTTAGTGATTACTTTAATCAAGCCTAGAAATCTGATTGGTTGTTTTGTTTTACTGTCCCTTTCTCATTGGCTGAACAAATCACACCATTGAGAGCCAATCAGATTGCAGGGATAACCAGTGGTTTCAAAATGGATTTAATAAAGCTTAAAATTGGATCAGTTTTGCGAAGAATTGAAAACAAATTGCACACTTTTGGTGGTTGAGCTCTCTGTCCTTCTCACCCTCTTCGGCAAAAGAAAAGAACAATAAGGAACCAGACATTTCTTCAAAGCAAGAATGGAGAAGACAGAAAAAAACAGCCTTGGCTTTGAGCTGTTTGAGAAGGTCTTATTCAATAGCAGGTTTGTGGGTTATGTTTTCCATTTTGTTCTAAATTAAATGAGTTGCGTTAGTCAGGCAAAAATATGACAGAATTGTGGGATTTATGGTAAAAGCACCAAATTTGCCTCATAGATAGGGACATGGCTTCTGAACAATATTAGCTATGGACCCACCTGGGAAGTATCCCATAACAGCAGTTTTTTTAACTTTCCCGACCAATGGAATGGAAACGAGGCTGGGATTTTACTTCTCATGTAGCAAGCACAATCCTGTCTCAAAAGAGCGACGGCCTTACAGAAGTAGCAAGAAGTGGAGAATTATTCAATATATCGACTATTCTTTGACCGTGGAGTCATTTCAGTTGATTATGTGACAGGTCACGTGATTGCACACACAGTATCGCAACATAACATATAAGATTTTGTGACGGCTATACTGCATTGATATTGATGGATGGTTTGGGGTGAAATGCATTTCAGAATAGACAAGGAAATAAGACCACTACACTAATAAAAGCTCTATGACCGAAGTGCAGACAACTCTAAGTATTTTTCGACTTGTTCTTTTCAATGCGACCAAAGAGCGCCGTGACAGCGGTACGGCAGGTGCTTGAAACAACCATTCCAGATCGCGAGCCACCATTACCTATTTATCTAGGCCTCATGACTAACGCAGAAACGCGAAAGCGTACACTTGTTGATAAGCTCTACAATCTGGGATTGTCGATCTCGTATGACAGAGTATTGGGATTATCGACTGACGTGGGAAACAGTATTTCAACATCCCACTTCCGATGCCCCAAGGAGAAGAGCAAGAGGTGCTGAGCATTAAAAAATCAGCTGTCGAAGACAAACTGATTCTTACACAGCTGTAAGACCAGTTATCCTTCCCATGAGCGAACCAGATGTTCCCCCACTCCAAGGTTCGTTTGTAATAATCTTCCCGGGAATGAGAGAGGCATTCAGTTTTGGAGTATAAATGGTTACAGAACGTAGGGCATGAGCTGAACAGAGAAATATCACAAAATATCTTGCAAATATCATGGCAGCGTTCCAAGCAAACCTGCTGCTTTCTATTGAGGGCGCAGAAAAGAATGCGCCATGTTTCTAATCGAGAAAATCAGTTGGACAGAAGCTTGCTGTTACCTTTATTTTAAGAAGCAGCAGCCTCAGCGGCTATGATTTGCCATGCTATCGACGTCGCCACGAAAGCATTAAACTTCCTCATTCAAGGGCAGGTTCCAGTTCTTACGTGTGATCAACCACTTTATGCCATTGCTAAGAAGATTCTATGGAACTTTCCGACAGTGTATTGTGAGAAAAATCTGGTGGTAATGTTCGGTGGGTTTTATACTGAGCTTGCGGCTCTCAAGCCACTAGGAAGCTGGATAGAGGACAGTGGTTGTACCAGCGTTTTAGTACAAGCTAGCGTGGCAACTCCAGGTACCGCAGTTTCTTTTCTCAATGCCTCGCACGTTTCATGCGCCCACCACGCACATCAAGTTACTGCTGCTGCTCTGTATGTCCTCATGGATAAGGCATAAAACGCCCATAGGGAAGGTGTCGATGAAGGGGAAGAGTCCAAGTTGTTCAGAGACTGGTGCAAGTAGGCGGAGCTAGAAAGTCCATAATTTCATTACTGATCGCTTACGCTTCGCCTGCACCTCACAATTTTGACATTTGTTTGGTCGTTGGAAGGGAACTATTAACTATACAAGGATGCCTGCCAATCGCTAGCGCTGTGGTTTTTTGCTTTAGACTGGACCCACTACACAAGATGGCTGCCAGTTCATATTCGCGGTCTGGAATGTCTTGAAACAGAAATTCCAGCACCATCTGCAGAGTTCAAGAACGGTAATTTTGTACTGGACAAAACCAACCATGCATTTTCCTCGCTTCCCATTGGCCAAGCGCATGTTCAAAATAACAAGATCTTCAAAGGTGACGGAGGAGCTATTGGCTTGGCAGAGAGTTCAACTCAGTCATTATGCTGGATGGTATCTGGACCAGAAATATCAAAAAGTAAACAAAGATTTTGAGTTGACCCAGGAATTGGCCATGAATATAACAATAAGAGCAAGACGATTTACGCCACCACAAGCAAATTGAACTCCTTCGCAGACCAAACTGGAGACTGTTTGTGCTAGACACCCATGACATTGCGGATTCCAAGGTTGTTGAAAAGATCATAACTGTAGAGCAACTGAGCAAGGATCAGTATCAACGGTTTGTTACTGAAAAGCTGCAGGAGAAAACAACACAACTGTTTGATACGATCCAGAAAAACAAGTTGCCACTATTTGGCAGCCCTCTCGCTAAAAAAGAGAATTTTGGGCTCTGAGCGGGATTCGATTTTTCAGGTCTCTGTTCCAGTAGTGTTACGGCCGCATTTGCATTAATTACCGTTATCACTCAATTGCTACTGATGGACAATTAGCTTTCATTCTTTACTATACTTGGGCCAAGTATAACGTCAACATGTAAAGGGCTAACCCGCATACGACCGCTCTCATGTGGCTTTGATAGCTCAGTTGGGAGAGCACTGCACCAGCATCGCAGAGGTCGTGGGTTCGAATCCCGCTCAGAGCCTGAAAAAATTTTTTTCAGGTCTCTGTTCTAGTAGTGTTACGGCCACATTTGCATTAATTACCGTTATCACTCAATTGCTACTGATAAACAATTAGGTTTCAAAAAAATCTGTGTATGGATTGCATTATTAGCAACATTCATATCAATTCATGTTTAGCTTTTTAAAGCGCGTTTGAAGTTTTTTAGGCCTTAATTAAAGATTTTACTGTTTCATAGTTTCTAAGTACAAACTTGGCTAAATAATTTAAATAAAAAATAGGAGAGCAAGGGTAAGATTATTATGCCCAACGCTAGGCATTATAATTGTATATAGTCACGTGGTTTGGTCACCTTATCACACTAGAACGCCAATAATGTCAGAGAATGAAAGTCGGTATTTCATTTTCTTGGTTAAATCTGTAATTTCTTACAAAACATTGCCTTATTTTATTGGAAACAAATAATTCATCCAGCCTCGTTTCCATGTTAGAAGTCCAGTGGGTTACCATAAACGCATTATGATTACAATTATGGGATGGATCCCAAACAGGTCTAGAGCATTTTCGTACTTTCTCTGTATAAGCTTCACCAAATAACTAAGATGTAAATTGAGAGAGCCAAGGTAAGAATGATTGGTATTAAAAAGCGTATATGGTCTCGTGGTTGGTCACGTGATCATACAAGAAGGCCAATGATATTTCAGAAGCATCTTGTTATATAGCGTTTGGATAAATTTGTTAATTTCCCTTGATACATTGTCTCACCTTGCTGGAAATAAATAAATAACTCAGCAGCCTCGTTTCCATGATTGAAGTATAGTAACCCGTTATAATTACAATTATGGGATAGATCCTAGGTGGGTCCATAGCTGATATTGTTCAGAGGGTAATTCTCTTATCTTTGTGCAAAATTTGGTGCTTTTACCATAAATCCCACATTTCCTGGGCCAATCTGCGGTGTTTAAGGCTGAACTAATCTGTCACTTTCGTTATTTGGTGAACGGAAGACTGAGCCTATAGGAAAATGTCAGAAATGTAAGCTTATACTTGTGTACGATGCAGTCTTTTCTTCGAGCGGCTGTTTTTTCAATAGTTCCATTCACGATCGAGGGACGAGCATTCAAGCAAAACTTAAACTTGGGAACTGAAATAATCCATTAGAAGCTACCAAAATTTGATAAAACTTCATTTATTAAAGTGCTACTGCGAGCAAAAAAAACAATTCTTTTTTTTTCCTTTGATTTCAAAACTATGTTAACTAAACACTAACTGACCCAAGTTTTAAGGTCTGGTTTTAAAAAGACACCTGTTTATTTTAACTGGAATTGTCTTATTTATTGGTCCGCCATTACTAACTTTAAAATCTTGAGAGAGCTGGGTCAAGGAGAAAATGACGTCAACGACACACTAGTTTAAGAATGCAATGCGTGTGTACACGGCTGAATTTATATGCAGCACGGGAGTTTTGGGCTTTCAGACTGTTAAACACGTGTTTTGCATATATGATAAATTGCGTTTACACACTGAAATGTTAAGCTAGTGAGCAAATGACGTCATTTTCTCTAGAAAATTTTCTCTAGATCCAACCCTCTTCCTTTTGAACATGAGTAATGGCGGACCGTGAAATCCAAAACTTACACTCAAAATAAACAGCCTTCAGATAAAACTCAAAGCTCAAAATTTTCCCAGTTGGGTGTTAAGCGAACATGCTTTCAAAATCGGAAGAAAAAAGGAGATGATTTTTTTGATCGAAGTACCACTTTAAAGTTCAGAAAAACTATTACCTTAAACATTTTTGGATCAGAAGGATTGTATGTAGAACTTCACAAACAGAGATTTGTTAAAGCTTTCTTGTTTTGCTCAGTCGCTGAAAGCATTTAAATGGCTTTCGATACCAGAAACGTTTAAGGTGATTCCTTAGTATTGCATTGCGCATCCCTACTGCGCACGATTTTACGTCATTAGTGCATGCACATGAGCGCGTGCACGTACAAAACGTAAGAGATTTCCCTCAAACTAAGCTCCATGGCGAAATAAATTCTCCTTTTCTCTTAAAAGAGCATGGTGACCCCCGAATTTTTTTTCGGGTGTTTGCTAAGAACAGTCTAATAAAGAACATATTTGAAGATGAAAAAAAGTTTGATAGTGGAACACGATTTTTTTTTGGAAAATAGTTCCCAACTGGGTGTATTTTGACCAAGGCGAGGACTTCAAGCTAACCACAGAAATGTCCGAAAAAGTGCAATATTCCCGCAAGCAAGCAATCAAAACCAGCTTAAATGAAGCAATACTGCCTAATAAATGAAGTTTTGCTTTCAAGATAAAACTTTGCGTCTTTCAAGTAACCAAAACTTAATTCTGTATAAAGGTGATTCGAATTTTTAACGAGCAACCAGTAAAAATACCCTATTTTAACACTCCGCTGACGCATAAACAAGCACGGTGACCCCATTTTTTATTGCATTTTTTTAATGTTCATATCATGAATGTTAATTACGTTAAGTTTCAAAAAAAGTTTGATAGTAGAACATTTTCAAGGGAATTACCTTAACAGTGAAAGCTTGTGCTGAATTTTATTGTTGTCAAATTACTAGAAAATTCTCTCCAAACTTCCCGCCATACACTACTAACCTCGAAAAGTTGATACAGACCAGTTTGTTGTTTTTCGGCCATCTCCGAGTGCTCGAAATTTGGTAGCTTTCACTTATCGTGTTTCTTATCTCTGGAAGAATTATTAGGTTTTCTTCATATTTTAGGAGAAGAAAAATAGGAATTATGCTTTACATCGATGAAAACAATTGACGAGAAAGAGTACAACTAGACAAACTGATGTCAACGTGCAAGTCATGGGCAAATGGATCAAGCGTATTAGCCAATCAGAGTGTGCGCTTTGCAGAGGCTATGTTATAAAAAAAGAACGACATTATCGCCACAGGGCAAACAGCCTACTATTACGGGACTAAATGCCACCCATTTAGACATCTCTAGTCTGCTGGCAGCCAGTTTTTTCTCTAAGGGTCACTAGGACGAACGTTTAGTCATCGCGAACGCAAATGCCGTTGGCCGTGTAGAGAGGAAGGCGAGACAGGGTGGTATGACCGAATCCCTGCTGAAATTGCGAGAGAAAAACAGCCTGCCAGCAGTCTAACACATCTCTGGCCCAGCTCACATACGATAATGGATGATGCTTGCCGGTAGCAAATAGTTAGACTTGCACCCTCATTGGACTTAATAATGTCCTCTGGAAGACTTCCTTTAGACAACCAATACAGTCGGTCAGGTCCTTGTTAGAGTCAACTTGCGAACTGAATTCAGACGGGTGCAGCCTGAGCTAAACTTAATACAAATTGATCTGGGCTAAACTTAATATCTAACAACTATTCACCGAAGTGGAGGTGGCTAGTGGTGGATATTTACTGAGCTGCGAAGCGGCGAGGTAAATATCCAACGCTAGCCACCGACACTGAGGTGAATAGTTGTTTTAGTATATACTAAAACAGTTAGATAATACACACCAGAAAAAATTAATTTGGATCATTTCTTCACTTGTAACGGACGCAAACTAGGACACCATTTTCTCTCCAGTTGCTCGGAGGTAAACAGTGCAGGATATTCGGAGTTTGACGTACCAATCAGCGCGCACAGTTAACACTATCCACTGTTTTAGTATATACTTAAAATTGATATTTATCTATATTTATATAATAACTCAAGCTATTCTCACATTTTGATTGGTTCTCACTTATGATCTGTTAGAGGACAGATGCACGATTGACGTCATCATTACAAAGTTTTTCCCTCTGTGTTTTAAAATGGCGGAAAGTTTTGAGAATTTAGATAATATTTTACATGATTGGGCAAAAGATCACCTCTTAAAGTCAGATAAACACATAACCTTGCTTTCCGATGCGAATGTTCCAGTCCAGTTCACGGCACAGCAGCGAGCAAAGTACAGCTCACAACAGCTCACGGCCAACTGCATCGCAGCTGAAAGGTGTCTCCGACACTATTTCAAACTGATTTGAGATGATCACTGACCACAGAGGACACAAATTTCCACCGTCACTAACGCTCCTTTCTGTTCAAAACTCGACCTCCAGGTTGACCGCAATCGCAAGTTTTCCAAGCGTATTCTTTAACTCCTGCAATATTCAAGGCAACATCCAAGCTTTTCCGCTCACTGGGCTGATCTGATGACAAAACCTGACTCGACTTTTCCAGCATTTTCTTTAAGAATTGTAGATTTCGAAGTTCAATTCTTCCTTTGCTGTAAGTTTTCATTCCACGAGAAGCGACAGTCGAGTCAAGTTTGACAGTGGCGCGATTTGCCCTAACCTATCACAATTCTTTGCCGTCGCATAACAACCAATCGGATTGCTTCATTTTGTATAGATCATAGATGGCGTCAAATGGCTTTTTTCGTGTTTGTCAAAATGGGGAAGGCCCCACTTTTGTGCGCCTTTACGTGAACTAAAGCAGCTTTTATGCGAACAGACTTTATTTCTTTATTATATAAAACAAGTAGATTCCATGTTGCCGTGCATCTGTCAAGTAATAGATCACAGATGACGTCAAAATGTGGTAAGAACAAAAAAGTGGCACATGAGGCGATAGCCGAGTGTGTCACTGATGTTCTTACCACATTTTGATGTCATCTGTGATCTTCTACTGGACAGATGCACGGCAACATGGAATCTATTTGTTAAATAGTTATTCACATACTTAACTTGACTTGACTTATATATGGTGAAGATAACATGGAAAATACAAGCAATAAAAAATTAAAATGGCGATAAGGATGGTCAGCAATTATTTATTACAGGAAACAATTTCCTCAAACGTTTTGAGATATGCTACACTTTACAAGAATGTGACAGATAAGACTAGTTGTGTTGTTTTGCTGTTTTGTAGAAGTTAATTAATAAATTACAATGCTGGTTGTTTCAATTTTTTAACATTTGTTTTGCAGCATTTTATCTAAATCCAAACTGAATCCATTAGCAAAGGAATTTAAATTTACTCCAAAATCCCAGGTGAGTTAGGAGACGTGAGCATTATTTTCTAGTGATAGTCTCTGTTCCAAGAGTCATCAGAATCAAATTTCTCCTTACGTTGGTACTACATGGTCAAGCAGACAAGTGATGAAAAGAACCAAACTGAGATTGCAACTTGCTCAATGACGAAGAATTCCTATTCCAAATCTGCTCATGACTGTTCGCTTCATTGGAAGGGGAAGGGAATTGTATCAGGTTTCAGCTTTTAACTTAAACTTGCACTTGTCAAATACAAAAGTTGTTAACAGGGTTTTGAAAGAGTCAACAACATTTATCTGCCGTTGTATCTAACTTAAGTTTGGCATTTCTTAATGAAGATTTCAATGTGTTCATCTTCAGAAACCTGCCCCATCCCCTCAGCCACAGTTTGTTAATGTGGTTGCAGCGCCACCCTTTTCACCCACGTCAGTCAGGGCTCCTCTAGGTTCAAGCCCTTTTCCACATCCACAACAGGTGATGGTGGTATCCCCACAACAGTTTAATGTGTACAGAGGGAAACAGCCGTTCAACAAGCGTAAGTTCAGTACAAGCAAAATTTATTTATTTCTGACATTGAAACATTTTGAAGCAACCCCGAACTGACAAATAGTACCATTGTCCTTACAGCTGCTAGAGGTCAGTCGTATGGCGGTCGTGAACAAGGAGAATCACCACCTTTCATCTCAGCAGCTGCTGCAACTGGCAGCCCAATTATAGCACCAGGAGTGGGCACGTTTCCACCTCAACAAGTGTATCAAATTCCATCTCATCAGCCGGTTGCTTATGTGCAGTCACCTGCAGGAATCGTGCCGTCGCCACAGCAGATGATGCAGCAGGTTGGTAGCATGTTCTCTCTATGTTTCCAATGCAAGTAATCTTTGAAAATTATCTCAAATTTTGCAATTCTCGAGCCATGTACAATTTGAAAGAATTTCCAAATATCACAGGTATTGTAAATCCTTAGCTGTTGCCAAGGAAAATCCTCACTCTCATATAAACTCGTTATTTTAGTTAGTTCAGAGTTATTTCATGTGTGTTTCCAAGATCAGTAACACCAGTGATGACGTCATCAGGCTACGCCCTTGCACATGTGGTTAATACTGGAAAAAAAATGCAAAGCCTATCAATACACTGCGTTCAATTATAGAGAAAAATAGCACAGATAGTGTGGGTGTTGAGTAAATAAAATGATCACTCTACTGACGGCTTGTTTGTTTTTTGCAATCCTCGTGCACGTGCTGAGTTGCATCGGCAAAAACGAGCACGAAAACTGTATTCGACCACCTTATTGGGCCCTTGATTGTTTTCTTCTAATATGTTATTTATTATATGACTGGGGACATTACGACCGCGAGCACGTTAATTTGCACTGCACTACGAAAACCTAATGTTGACTGATTTCTTTGTTTTCAGCGAATGATACATACAATACATACATACATACATACATACAATAAGCTAACTCAGCTTCAGTTTACAAACTCTCTCTGGTGGTTTATTTACCCTTATCATATTCATGTTCATAAATACCTTTGTGTTACATCCATTACTTGTCGTGTTAAGGGCATGTCTTTAGTTCCATTGCTGACATATTGTTACTAAATACTCCTGTGTTATTTTTCAGTACGTAGTACCCACAGGACCTACAAGGTTTATATCTCCGGTATGTAACGATGAGGGAAAATGTATATTATCGTCTTAAGCCTGTCAAATGTAGCACATTAGATCAAGTACAAGAATTACACTCCAGTTCCAGTAGTTAAGATTAACTTTGGTAAGTCAACAAGATTAAAGTGACTATCACTTGCTATAATTTTTACTTGAGATTTCTTGATTTCTTCCAGGTGTCATCACCAGCAGGTGGTGCTGCTGTGCCAATGTCACAGGCATACCAGGATGGTTCACCTGTGCCAGTGTATGGTAAGTATTTGGAAGAAGCTTGTGAGTGTCTGTAACTGTCAGCACGGTCCATTGTAACGTGTCTGTTTGTTGTTCCTACAGTTACTGGTAACATGGCAGCAATGCAAAGTGCTGGCACTCCTCAAGGTCAACCTCAGCCCAGCCCATCACAGCAGGGTCAGTTTATCTTCACACCTGTTCCACAGATCCCAGGACAGCCCCAGGCCACTGGGCCTCATCAGGGACAAGTAACTCCAGGCCAATTTGGTCAATCGCCACTTGTTTACATTCCTCAAGTGACACCTAATGCCAGTGCACCGACCTCAGTTTCATCTTCTGTGTCATACATGCCTGGTAAGTAAACTTCAGTAACTTGACTCTTGGCACTCGTTATCTTGGATTTTCTATTGTCATTCTTGCTACTCTCGGATATTGTGATGAAAGTCAAATGTTCTTTGTTTGATAGGAGCCTTCCATGGTGATAGGATATAGTGAGAACACATATGCCTACAGAATACTCTGCCTGCTGTGGTGTCTTACACTGTTTTTGTGAAGAGTTTTATGGATGCTAACAATAGAAAGGAGTGACATATTACTTCCCATCCCTCCCCTTCCTGTTGTATTTATGCCGGCAGAAGCAAATAAAGTATTTGTTGGTTTAAATTTTGATTTAAAGTGTGGGGATCCTTATTTCTTTCTTTCCTTCTGTGTCTCTCTCCCTCTTTAGATCCATAAGTAGGTAGTTGCTTCTTGTTTTCCAATTACGTTTTTACTGCCTTTTATTAAATAACATTTATATCAAATTTATGTCGCATTTCTTATATCACCCAACAGACCTAAATTTTAAAATAAAATCCAACATTTGGCCAAATCCTAAGGTCAATTAGATTAGGATAATTGCCTTCAAACCCCCTATCAATATGAAAGATTTTTGGTCCTTTAGTCCTGTTGTTAGCTTAAAAGTAAACGTGACCTTACTCTGAACAGGTTTTTGTTAAGGTAGCCGTACCTCTTTACTTTTAAAACCCCTCCCTTGGATTTTTACGACCTTTTTTCTGCAGAGAATGCGGCCGCTTAGTATAAACAATTTCCTCCACCTTGTTTGACTTCAAATTTATATGCCTGTTAAAACTAATTGATTTCAAAAAAATGCAACTTCCTTGCAAATACGCATTTTTGTAGCAAATACCCACCTTCGTGTTTCGCTGAAGAAATATCACGTTTTATAATTTAAAAAGTTGCCTCTTTTGCAAGCATTTTCACTGCTGATGTAAAAAATCTGTAGAGCTACGAATATGTGCCCAAAAAGCTCGCACAGGGTTACTTTCAATTTATCTTTTCCATCAGGAAGGGAAAGTGTGGACATATGACAAAGTAAAAATCATTGAAGGTTTTCAAAATGAAGTATTTGAGAATTTCTTTTCATGTTCATGTGCGTTTCACATTCCACTCAGAGTTCAGATCAATGTACTAAAATAAACAAGACAAGTGTGGCAAATTTGCCGTTTCCATTGTTTCATTTCTAATTACCTGTGGACATTGATTTCTACCACCTCCTCATTATAGGGGATGGTTGATACATAGTGTACCTCATCCATGTGACCAATATTTATAACAGTAGGTTTATGTCCTGGTGTAGATACTGGAATAATAGCAGCATGTGGTGCAAACTCTTGGTTGCATTTTACGATATTAGTTGTCAAATGGAATGCATCGGCAACAAGTGCCTCGGCCCATGTATGCTGTGTTGACATTAGCTACATACCTTGCCCATGAATCCCCTGCAGTACTTTCAATGAATCTGTCTGGGTTAGCTCTCACATATTGAACACCAACACTACAAATGTTCATATAATAACTAGGTTTACCATACAGTTGATGAGATACTGCTCTTAAAAAACAGTCACTTGCACCGCCAACATCTAGAATTCAATTGACAAGCCACATTGAGCTCAACAGGACCTGGATTCAACTCAATGTCACCTAAGGTATATCTTTACCCTTGAAACACAACACTTCACAGTACTTCTCTTGCTGTCTACTACACTTTATTTGATTTACAAATCCACCTTTTACAAATCCATGTTTTACAAATCCACTTTTTACAAATCCACTCAAATCCACTCCATGTTTTACAATATGCCTCTTTTTGGTAGAGGTCGGCCCGCCAAACAACCAAAGCGCCGCCTTTGTCAGCCGCCTTGACAATTATATTGAGATTTCCAAGTGCCGCCCTCTCTTCCGAAGAAAGGTTAGAAAATTTGATGTTACGATTGAAATTAAGTTTATTGATGTCGTGACGGCATTTATCTAGAGAGGCGAACTGGCCCTCTGGGTCTGAAGCGTTTCGAAAGTATCTTTGTCCGAGGTGTTTTAGCGCGGCAGAAACACGGCGTTTGAATCGCTGCCGTGCTAGAGCCGTCTAGCACGGCAGAGCTTGTCGAACTTAATTGCTTGCCGAACTTAAATCAATAGTTTGATTCCGACGTGCTTCTGCCGTGATTGTGTCGAGCTTAATTCCTGAATTTAGTTCGTCACAGAAGAAGCACGACGTCTGAACTGGACCTTAATTTCAATCGTAACACCATAAATTGACGTCAGTTTTTTATGCGTCTGTCCTGTTATTGATCATAAATTTCGTCATCACATTGTCAAAGTAGCTGTGGATCCACGAGGCGATAACCTAGTGGATCCGCAGACTACTTTGACAATGTTATGACGAAATTCATTGTCACTAACAGGACAGGCGCATTAAACACTGGCATCAATTTGTTTTTTACGATAACATTTTGTCGAATTTCCCGCTCTCGCTCGCTGGCGCGTCGCACGAATTTCAAATTCATGTGCCTGTTCGCATATTGACCATAAAAATTAACCAATGAGCGCGCGTGAATTTCTGCAGTTATCGTAAAAAAAGATCTCGCCTCTGCTAACCAACAAAGTATGTTACTTGTAGTGTATTGATTACTATAGCAACATCGTTATGCTATCATGCCGATCACTTGTACTGCAACGTTGTGAAACTACTGCATGATGTGAAAATACAAGTCCTTTGTGAAAGAAGAATAATTTGTACTGAATATAAAGAATGATCAGGAGGAATAAAGCAGATTAGATATGCGACACGAAAGAGAGTACTTCTCTGTCTCAGTAGATTTAATGTAATGAGTACACAACATTACTAAAACTGATGACGTAGACTGCTGGCAGTCTGTTTTTCTCTCGAAATAATCAGTGGGGGTTATGAGGCGAAACGTTTTGGCTTTTTTATCTGCTCTAGGCTTTTTGATCTGCTCTAGGCTTATTTATCTTTTTAATATTACATTTACTCTTAAGTAGGGATTTATACAGCTCAAATGATCAGGAAAGAGATTCTGCAGCCACCTCCAGCGGTTTCAGTTTAATTCCTGTTGCCTTATTACGACACTGCTATCGTTCTGGTTCCCGC
>Ga0126343_10000344_pt1 | contig 17225 bp, 9 predicted proteins | sample Cyp2metagenome_FD_92531 | JGI IMG/M metagenome (GOLD analysis project Ga0126343, IMG submission 92531) | Coral microbial communities from Lord Howe Island, Old Settlement Bay, Australia - Cyphastrea 2 metagenome | ecosystem: Host-associated > Invertebrates > Cnidaria > Coral ...
CCCCCCCCGCTCCCCCGGCTGGCTTAATTGAATTTTATAGATCCGGTTACGTTAAAAATCATATATTTCTATTGTAGTTCAATAAATTGATTGATGGCGTTGCGCGCAGCCCACAATCCAATGTTCTCCATCATTTGTTGTGTTTTGTCATTTGGTTTTATTCGCTTAGGTTAGTGCAGAAACACGAGTTTGAGACACTCCTCTGCAAGCTTTCGTGCTGTTGTCGCTACTATATGCGACAAGCATTGGAATGCAAGTAGTCTCGAGCTGTGCATGCACACCACATATCTGTCCCATAGCATTGCATCGATCGATCCAAATCGTTTTTGTCACGTGCAGATGAAATTCAGTCAAATATTACGGCCGTCGAGAACGCTACTCGCGCCCAGTGTCTGAGCATGCTGGGATTGTGATTCGTTCGCGAGGGGCTCGTTGATCGTGGTTATAACCTTCTCAACCAGGCCTTAAAATTGAGTAAAGAGCGCACGGAACATTCAATGAAGGATGAAGACAAGATCATGCTTGCTGCTCTCCACAAGGATCTAGCAGGTTCAGTAAAAGAAATCTTTTCTATAGATATTATAACGTTAATCTGATATATAGTTACACCGTTTTATATCAGTACTTTTTATATTTGCGGGCCCAAGAGAGGCCCGCAAACCTAATCTTGACAGTGACCAGCGGACTGCGAATTACGCGTGCGCGCCACGTCTATAACAGGGACCAGGAGGACGCTGAAACCGGAAATTGAAGTTTGTTCTGCAACTAAGAACGATCAGAATGCGAAAAATGTGTTATATTGACATTATTCAAATTTTCGGACTACTCGAATCAAGTGGTTAAAGGACAGTCACAGAGATTAGAACAGTGGAAATATGAGTACACACGTTAATTTCACCCTGCTCTGTTTTATTAATTTTTCCCATTTTTAAAGCCCGGCACTTGCAAGTAAATTATTTTGTGTGATTGGTCTGATAGCGCAATTAATACATAAGTAAAGAGAACTTTAATTTGTACGCGACCACACGAGAATTAAACTAACACACTCGATCGCTTTTTCTTGATCTTAAACCTGAACAAAACAAAAAAGCCTAGACTGAAACCTTGATTTTCGCTTATATCGTATCCTAGAATGGTTTAAATTGAATGCGACTCAAGTACTTCAAGTGATCACCTTGAAATTAAACAACAACGGTCCAGTACTATCAATTTTTTTTCTAGCAATCGTTCGCAAAGTGTCCTGGGTGGTCAAGTCGCTTGACTAAAGGCACAAAAGCATATCTTAAACTCTAAAAGACAAAGACACCCCTTATATTGTTAAAACTGGTTATACTGATGAACCGCCAAACTACTACTAAACAAAATATGAAAATTAGCTACAACAGATTTCTATAAGAATTTCTTTCAGCAGTATATAAATATTTTAACGTTTAATTTCTCAGAATGTTAATCGATACATTTAAAAATGCAACGATTAACATTCTGAGAAATTAAACTTTTCTGATATATTCCGCTTCTTTAGTTTTTAAGGCTATATATTCAACTAGACAATATGTAAAAGTTAATTTTTATCGTGCAGGGTGTGTATAGCTGAGACTCCAAAATCTTCTATTTCTTCAGGTGGTTTCATAGAAGACTTCCACTTCATCAGCTTTGAAACGGCTTTTACCCGCCAGGAATGTCCAGGCGAAGGAGGATTTAGGCGTGTGGCCATGTACTGGGCCGTAAGTGTATCCAAGGTTTGCCACTCCAGAGCCGCCGCTGGATATGGCAAGATCGTGTCCAGATCCACCAGTTCCAAATGTTGGTGTAGTGCAAGTGGAGATGGAATACTTTTTGTCAGGACCACGCAGTCCTTTTTGATCGAATTTCACAGGCTGCCAACCAGGATAGTTGACCAATGAATACACAAATGCTGCTGAATCGTACTGATAGCCACACTTCGGCCCGCCTAATTGGAAATACACAATGCAAGAAATGTCAAACAGTTATATTGCTTACTACACTTTAAATTGTTTCTTATTTTAATTAAAGTACCTGTCACAAGGTTAATCCGACTGATTCACAATATTTAACTACACTTTATTTTAGACTTCATCGTCCTGAATCCTTCCACGGGTACAATCCTCATAGGGGCACAGGGAAGGGTGCTCCAATAAATTTTGTAAGCGACGGCTAACTGCTTATTACGACGCACACCGTATGAACAGTCGACACCTCGATTTTACACTTCAAATATAAATTTCTTTGTGTGGTACGTGATCTCAGCTACCCACGAATGACAAGTGAATCATTTAAAGAGAGTTTCAATTTCCATTTCATTAACTGAATAGATACAACTATACTCGACTTTAGAATGCCCAAAGCATGTTCTATTTCCGAGGTTCTCTCTCTCTAGTCTAAGTGGGCATATAAGATTTAGATTTTTTTGAAGTGTGATACTACTCTTCATAAAATGATCATTACCAAACATTATAATTGATCCTTTTGCTGTCACGAAAAAAAATTATCAAAAAACATTTTTGTTAGATTCAGTTGTGTCATGATTCTCAAGATCCAAAGCATTTGCCTCTCTCTTCCTAGCGTAAGATACAAATTAGTCTTCATTTGCACAATATTATAAATTTTCAACTCGCACGGAGGATTTGAGGTAATAAGATCCAATCGCAAATGGCAAGGATTTTCAAAATGATCACGCGAATACAGCAGCCTTTTGCAGAGGTGGTCTTCCCAGATTAAGACAAATAGTCGACAATTTATTGCAATCGGGATTACAGTAGTTCAGGTAAAGATATGCCTGGCGAAGTTAGCGAGTCATGGAGCGGGCGCGAGCGAGCGGCGAAGCCTCAAGGCTCGTGTTCGCCCCGGCCTCGTTTTGCGGCTTCGCCGCTCGATTGTGCGCGCTAGCTCCCAATTTAAACAGCCAACTATACTACGCAGGCTTAATTTTGAGCAACTCATGCAAATAATGCAGGTATATAGATCCCCGCCTACTAAACGTCTATTGAAAAAAAAACAAAGAAAACAAATTAAAAAGAAGAAAAGAAAGAAAAGAAAAGAAGCGAAATTAAAACGAAAAAAAAAGAAATTAAAGAAAGAACATAAAAAAGAAAGACAAGGGATTAAAAAATAAAAAATTACACCAAAAAAAGAAAGAAAAAACAGAAGGAGAGTTAGAAGGCGTAATAGTTAGTGTCCCGGATTCACGATCGAACGTGCAAGGCTCGAACCCAGGTGGGGACACTGCACTGTTCTTTTTTTTTGGTGGGGAGGAGGGAAAGGGGGGGAGGGGGGGGGAGGTAAAACTAAATTCAACGCTGTAGTTTACCCCCTGGAGTGTAGCTGGGTCCCGGCGAATTGTCGGGGAATCTGACAGAATGCTGGGCGTAACCTGAGTTCGACTAGCATCCACCTCAGGAGAGTATGAATGTACTCCTAGAAATTTTATGCTACAGAAACGGATGTTTTTAAAAGTGTCCTCCGCCATAAGGCCATCTGAACGTAAAAGGCTTTTCTTTCACACTCTCTAACCATCGGAAATGACTCAGAAGAGTAGTCGCTAAACACTATTGTGTGGTTCAGGTTCAATTCCGTCCAAGAATCATCTTTGGGTACACTGGTTTTCTTCCCTTTCTTTGAAGAAATTTGATTGGATTTTTAAATTATACTCAGGATAAAAAATCCCCGTGAAAGTGATGACAGCTTATGCGACTTTCCAGATTGTCGTGACAGTATTTTCTCACAAAGAACCTCTGACATATGTTTTCCATACCTTATGCTATTTTTTATTGAAAGTAAAAGACAAAGTATCAAAGCAGCTCATTTCACTTACTCCATGAGAGACTCGTGTATCCTCCAAATATGTACCGCCCTGCACGGATGATGGTGACTGATGGTCTTTTGTCAGCACAGTTTGACTGAAAAGTTTTTTTTCCCCAGCCATCCTGCGACGCCTGCCAACAACGCTTCCAATGAAAGCCGCTTTGTACGACGGGCTTTAAAAAGCCGCCTAAAGCCTCTAGATAGCCGGCGTTTTTTTGCAAGATTGCTGATTCCTCTAAACCTGCTTCTGCAGAAGCCGAACAAAAAAATTAACACATTAGATTTAATGAAAAGAACCGTTAGAAGTTTTCACACAAAGAAAAAAGTGCTTTCACCAAAGGAGTGACAGTATATGTGCCAGCTTGATGGAAGGCAATATATTGGCATAGCTAAGGGTGGCCGGTGCTTTAGGTTGGGAAATCCGGATTTCGAACTTCCCATTAAAACAACGGACCGGATTTTGCCCAATGGAAAGATATAATTCACCTAAGGACGGTGCCTCCTAATTACAAGGTATTTTGCCCAGTTTATGACTATGCGGAAAAAATAGATTATAGTGAGGGCTATTGGAATCCATGAAAAAAGTTGGGGGTAACAGGCATTTTTCTGAGATAATTAAGTTAACATGGAACAAAAATGTTGACTCAGCATTATTTTCAAAACACAAAGAAACTATTTTTCTTCAAAGATTTCCTTATAGTTCGCCTTTACATGCTCAAAAGTAACCATAATTATAAAAATCCCTAAAATACATCACAACGAGTGACACGACAGTGGCTCTTTAGATGATTATAATGAAAAAATCGTCTCAAGGGCATCTCTTTTGGGATGTCAAAAATACGGACTTAATAACTTTTGCACTTAATCAAAAAGCGATTTTGTGTTTTTGAGGCTTGCCACTTCCTTTTTTGTAAAATAAAATAAAAAGAATGGGTCATGGTCAGAAAAAACAATTGCTAATGGCTCTAAATTACAATGAAAAAAGCTAACTACCGATGGCGTAGTGCACGCGCGAAAAATTGCGCGAGACGCAAATACTTAACTCACGAGGGAGGGGACAGGAAAAAATGTAACCGAGCGTTCTCTAGTGCCAGGCTTGAGTGCGAAGCGTGCCAGGCTTGGGCGCTTGGTACTGAAGAACACTCGGTTACCAAGACTTTTAACGAACGCTGGACGAGAGTTCTGATTCAACAAGCTTTTCACAACAAATACATGGGGTGAATGGACCAGTAACGACAAAAGCATGCATACGAGTACAGCCGTACGTGGCATTTGTCCGTTGCAACTTTTCATTGTTTTCGAGCTAAAGAACAACCACTCCAAATTAATGTTCTCCAAATGACTAAATTCTGCTTATTCTAAAGAACATGAACCACGACTGCTAATTTTCAATTTTTTGTTTGGAATTGAACGTCAGCTTTACTTCGATTTTACAATTAATCGCAGTTTTCAGTACTTTGGTTTGCCATTATGGATTTACGCATTCCCAGTTAGTGCATTATATACCGCTGTTCACGAGAACAGTTTTTTAAATCTTCCAAACCATTCCCCACCTTCCTCCCCCTCTTCGCGCACGTCCTTAAAAAATTACCACGTGCACCATAACTCAGTAGTGCTTGCTGGAGAAGGAACCGATTGTAAATAGGTGTCAGACTTGAGGTTTGTTGAAAGCTTCTCAATAATTGCTCCTAACAGACACCTCTAGTGAAAGAAAAACTAAATTTTATTTTCAAGTAAATCAGTAACCAGAAGAAAAGCGGAATAATGCATGATAATATGATAAATCATATTACTGCGGACACTTTTTGGGGGTGTTTTCTCAGCAACTAAATAGACGAGTGAAGTGTCACTCACCGTATTCAGGTTCACATGTTGGTTCTTTTCCAGTCCACTCCCCGTTTTCTTCACAAACTCTGACAGTTGGTCCTTGAAGCTCATGACCTTCGTTGCACTTGTAAGTGACATTTTTGCCCTCCCAAAATTCACTTCCTATTAGGGAACCGTTTTCAGGAGGAGCAGGTTCATTGCACATACGACGGCCTGGAGAAATATCACAAGTTATGCATGATGTAAAAGATTATTCACAGTTTAATGCAGAATGCATTTTCCTTTTCTTACATTTTGGCAGGGCGTTGTTCCAGTTACCATTTTCTAAGCACGCCACGTTGGCGGGTCCTTCCAAGTGGTACCCTGCGTCACATGTGAAAGTGACCATCCCTCCTGCTCGGTAACTATGTCCAGATTTAGAACCGTGCACAGGAACACCAGGGTCTCCACAGTCAGCAAGCTCTGGGAAAAAAAGGATTCCGAAAATTAAGAGAACTCTGTTCGGTTTTGTTTCCAAACCAGAATTGTAAATGTCCAATTAATCTTTAAAGGCGGTCAGTCACTATGAATGGAATCATGTTTCGCGATGTATAAAATTGCCTTTAGATCAAAAGAAAACTTAAAATAATAGTCTACCAAGATAGAAAAACACCAAAGGGAGGAAATACACTAAGAAAAAAAATCAAGACTGCCTTCGAATGCAGAAATTGAGAAGGAATGCAATTGACAGACTTGAAAAATTTAGGCTAAACTTTTCAAAACTGTCAGCCATGACAGGGCTCAACAGAAAACAGTGTAGATAAAATGACCTGCAAGGCAGCAGTACGAAACGAGCACGACGAAGTTCGTACGTATCACTAAGAGAATTGCTTCACGACTGAAAAATTTTTTTTACTGAGATACAATGGGAAAACAGAGACAAAAAAAAATAAGATGTAAAGACAACGTTAGTCCACGTTCTTCGAAGTACTCAAAATACGGTAATTATAGGTTATTGTTTTGAATTGCAAAGGAAATCTACAAATATTTACATAGATTTACACAGCAGAGCTATGATTTGCTCATTAAACGTTTTGTTTACCGAATTTCTTGTTGCCGTTCAATCAAATCGAGTATCAAAACAGGCTGTATCACCTAACCTTGTTTGGAGTCGAATTCTTCTTTCAGTTTATTAATTCTGTCACTAAGTTCTTCTATCTTTATGCAAGCTGAAATAAATAAGTTCAAAGCAATTTAAAAAACTTTCAAATTAAAACTAATATGGCAGGTCAAAGGTACACAAATGCACGGGCTATGACAAATATTACTGATGCAAAAACAAAACAAAACAAAACAAAGAGGAAATATATTGTACAGCCAACAACTTGGCCATTTGTTACGTGTACGAAGAGTTAGCTGACTGGCTGAACACAGTTTTTTCGCGCGCTCTAACAGGAGTCTTTATTGCTGATACATGGCAGCACGCGCACAATTACTACGAAAAACAAAGACGCCTATAAAGCAATGGTTTATTTGGTTCAGGGCGGTTCTGCATGTAGTAGTTTTGTTCTTATGACAACAGTGTGCACACTATGTTGTAGCATCAAATAAATTTGATGTTGTTGTTACGGTGGTGGTATAGCTAGGCCAGCAATACATTTGAAAGTCAAAGAAGTGCTGGTGTAGTAATAGCAATGTTCCAATATTTAGCAAATGGTAAACGCCACGCCGTACACTATTGAGTTACGGATGCACGCGGGAGGTTGCTAAGGACAAAAGAAGCGTAAGAGTCGGCCGAGGTGACAGCCGAGGACGACTCTAGCTTTTTGAGTGTTTAGCAAACTCCCAAGTTCATCCATAACTCAATAGTGTATGGTGTGGCGTTTACCATTTGTTTTATAGCACAACGTTTAGGCGTTTTACTGCAATTTCTTTGAGTTTCAACTGCGCGTGCTTATTGATTTTGAACAAACGCGTGCACTGAAATCAAACACTTGAAACGTTTTTACGCGTAGCCGACGGTGAAAATCTCTCACTGTTATTGAGGAATGTATTCTAAACGTGTAGCTTTTAAAATTCATCAGCAAAAAGTCGAAGAAAAGCACAGAAAACCCGTTTAAGTTTTCAACTTTCATTTCTCTCACTGATCGCTTACGCCATGTCGCTATACAGCGCGCGCTTAAAATTTTCAGCAGCGCACATCCATAGGTAAATAGTGTACGCTGAACTGACCAATAAGAGCGTACGCTTTACTCAAGTTGTGCTATAAATGACTTTAGAGCTAATCTTATGATCCAAACTTGTTTTATAAGGTGTAAGCAATGGTTATTGGCTCCTGGTCCTTAAAGTCAGGGTGACGACCCAAGAAAATGTTAATCGTTAAGGCCTTAAAATTTTCACCCACAAGGGACGGTAAACCTCCTAAAGATCCACCTCTTATCGCGTGTGTGAAGACTGATACATACCTTTGCATTTTTCCAACTTTGTCAATCTTTCGTTTACTTTTTTGATGCTTTTTAGCCAAGGCTGGTTTGGCTTCATCCATTTCTTAGCCAAGACTGGTTTGGCCTCTTCCATCAGAATGAGAAGTAACAGGCAAGACACAAAAACACCCTTCAGAAGTGTAGCCATGTCTGTGAAATAAAACTCTATTTTAAACTATTATTTTTTTTAAATGTGACGAATTTCCTATCAAACTCAAAAAAAAAAAACCACAAACAAACAAACCAGAAAAAAAAATTGTGTTCGAGCTCTATCATAAAGGAAAAACGTCGTGGTACGCCAGTAACCCGGCTGCTGTACTAAGGACTTCAACTCTTGTACGCTCGATAATTTGACTCGAGAAAATGAACGTCTATAAACTGCTCGAAACCTATAAAATTCGACGGCACTTTGTTTAGATTCTTACCAGGCTGATACGTCACTTGACGTAAGGCGATAAAGAATGTTATCGTGAATATTAAATTTACAATCTATATCATCTACAACGGAACAAATAAACTGTAGAAGCCTTCATTTTTTCAAGTGTCAATTAAAACGTTTCCCTGGAATTCAGGTGAAGCCTTATCTGATATTCTTTCACCTAATAAATCATTTCGCAGGACAGTCTGACCATTGTTTTGGCAAATTTGTATTTCAATAAAAAGATTTCTGCATGTTCTGTCATATATTGCTTGTATCAATTTATAAAGAAACTGGTAAATATAGTACAATAATGCTATAATATCATTCTGTATATTACATGTATAATATGATATAATATTAAAGATATCATAAAGATATTAGATGATTCGATGTGACGTGACATGAAGTGATGTGTCGTGATCGGATGCGATGTGATTTAAAGTGACGCGACGTGACGTGATGTGGTATGATAAGATGTGATGTGATATGATGTGGTGATGTGATGCGAGGTAACGTGACGTGACGTGACGTGACGTGACGTGAGGTGATGTGGTGTGATGAGATGTGACGTGATAAGATGTGAAGTGACGTGACGTGACGTGACGTGATGCGATGTGATGTGATGTGACTGAAGTGACGTGACGTGATCTGATGTGATGTGATCGCATTGTAACTGAATGACCACTTTACATTGATGGTAATTAATGAATTAATTTATGATCATTCCCACCGACGTCAGCTCCAATCTAGGATTTTTATAATTTTCATGACGCCAAATACCTGACACTAAAATACACGTGCTTATGAGTAATTTTGAAAGGTTACAAAGCAAATATTACAAAAACAATAAAAATCAAATTCAATTATTGTCAAACAGTGTGAAAACTCGAAAAACGGAAATTGTTTTATAGAAAGGGATGACAGGAAATGTTATCGCCAACGTTCAATTTTCAATCTTCAAACATTTAAAATCGCGCAAGACACCGACAACGATGAAATAACAATATCAAAAGAGTCAAAATCTTCATTTTTTCACGTGTTAAATAAAGCATTTTCTCACTGACAGTCAATTGTGAAGCCTCATCTGATATTCTTGTATTGATAATTATTCTCATAGCGCAGATTCTGACTATTATGTAACATTTTATTTTAATGGAAAGTTTTCTGCATGTTCTTTATATATTGTTTTTTCAGTTTTTTAAAATTTCAAATTATTACTAACCCGATCATTGCGGGATATAACTTTCAAAAGAAAAAAATTCCACGCAATCTGTTTGCCAAATTTCATAAAACTTGACTATATATGCCACCATTTGCTAGTCGCGCGGGGTATCGTCCCGTCTTTGAGTCTGTTTACCCGAGCAGTATGTACCCTTGGATTTAAAACTCGTGCCGCAATATAACATTGTTTGCATTTTGAAGAGTGTAACCGGAAAACGGAGGACAGAATCGCCAAAAAAAAAATATTCTTAAGGTATATGGTGAGACGTTTAGCTTGACGAGAGCCGCGAACCACTATCAACTACGTTTTTAGTAAAAAAGATTTCTAACCCAGCACTCCGAGCGACTTGTACTTTTGACTGGGAAAGCTCTTACAACAATCCTAGGTTTGTTAATGAAAAATTTAAAAATCAAAAGATAAACCAAGTTCGGCTGTGTGAGTACATATGCCTCAATAATACAGAAAATGGAAGCCTACCTTCGGTGTTGGTTGAATACAGGCTGTCTTGTGGGCAGACTGATGATTCTCAGATCTCGATCCTTGCTTATCAAGGTACTTGACGAGTTCCGTGATTGATTGATTGATTGCATCGAAATGGTCACTTCCAATTGACTGCGATTAATAACCAAAAAGTTTTTTATGGCATTGATTTGTGATCATTGCCCACCCACGTCTGCTATGATGGGGTTTTTAGTGAACATGACGCAAAATAGCTGATACTTTAAACCACGTGTTTATAAGTGATTGTAGTTTAACGATCCTAATTAAATGTATCCAATGTATATTTTTGACATCTTATAAGTTATTGCAGCTAACGATCCTAATAAAATTTATCTAGTATATATTTTTGACATGTAATAAGTAATGCGGTTTAACGATCCCAATTAAATATATCTAATATGTATTTTGGACATGTTATAAGATATATAAACAAACAATTAATTATATATAAACAAACCATTAACTATTTTGATAACAAGTACTGAATATTTTGAAATAATAACACGTATCGAGTTCCGGAACACTTTTTTGTTTTGCAAGTGCAATATTGAAATGTCTAAATTATTACAAACAAAACACAATTGAAATTAAATATTTGCCAGTATTAAATTCGAACAGCATTCACTTGAAAACGAAGACGGCTTTCACAACAATGCCCATGTCCGAATTGCCCACCCCCAAATATGTTAAACCATCGGATAAGGTGCATATATTCGGGTTAAACTAGGAATATGCGAGAACACTTGCTTTTAGAAGAATATGCCAAGGTACGTAATGACCATTTCTCTCATGATCGATATTAGTATTGATAAAAATAAAACAGGAACACATTAATAATTTGAACAGACCATTAATTATTTTGATAACTGAATATTTGTCTAAAACAGCTTTTAAATTTATTAAACTTATTTATACCTGACAATAAACCACGTGCTCATGATAATTGCAGTGCAACGATCACAATTAAATATATCAAATGATGTGTATTTTAGACAAGTTATAACACATTACAAAAGACCGTTATTTTAATGTCATTGCATATTTATAAAACCCTCTTGAATCTCTTGTAACAAGTTCCGGTATAATTTTTTTGTCAAGTGTAGTATTAACTGAATTATTACAAAAAATATATATATTAAATTAACCTATATTAATACCGATACAAAATGCGAAAGACGACGAAACGACTTTCCCAACAATTCCAATGTCCGAAAAGCGGGTTCGAAAATAAAGTGCGTTTATTGGAGTTGAGATAGGAATATGCGAGAACATTTTCCCCTGACAACGGCACTTGTTTTTACAAGATAACCAGGGTCCGTGATAACCATTTACGAATTTTGCGTTATCGCCAATATTCATTTTACTAAAAATAAAATAGGCATGTATTCATTTTACTTACTTTTACAGAGGAAAATCATTGAAAATCTTGCAATTGACCCGTTTCTTTGCGATATCACTTCCTTGGCCAGCAAGGACTTCAATTTAAAATCCCACCTCATATCTATCAAATATGAACTTTTGACTGTCTATAAGATATTTAGAGAGACCTTTCTTTTGAAAACATACTACAAAGGTAAAATCTGAAATTCCCAATTAAATTACAATTATTATTATGGTAACTTTGAAAGACAATTAAATTCACAAATGTTTACTTCCCTTCTACCAAGTAGTCTTAGCAAATGTATCCCTGTTTTTCAATATTATTAAATTCCTGGCTTGACTGTGATTTGACTCATATCATGGAGAGTTAAGAAATAAGGGATAAACTCCAAACATTTAATATTGCTGGTGAGAAAGTTTGACTACAGACAACTACGCTACGTCGAAACATTTAAGGCCATCAAAGTTTGCTTTTTGCCGTAGTATCAGTCTTGCAATCAATTTGGTTTTATTGCTGGATTTCTTTTAAGAAAATGAGCCGAATTCTCAACCAAACTTTGAACAGGAACTTCAGATCAAAACAAAAAAGATATTGTTTGAGACCTCTATCACAATAGAAATGATAATTAATTGTTTCCAGGTTAGAAACCTCGCTGCCGTAGTAAGCTATTGACTTCTTGTACACACTACAAGTTGCCTTAAGAAAGAGGTTCTAAAAACAATTCGAAACGGATAAAATTCCAAGACTTTCTCTCAAGGTTCCTAGAAAGGTAAAGCAGAGTATTCAACGTAAGATGGCAGGAACTGTTATCACAAACATTTTATCTTCAAACTTCAAATATTTAAGATAACGCTAAACATCGACATGGATGAAAATTAAAAATAACCACAGGAGCTGTTGAAAATGATACACATCCCGCAAAAAATCAACCCGTATTATACACTTTAAACTATCGAACGAGGTTTTTCATTCGGGTTTAACCTAGGAAAACGCAAAAAGATTTTCACATGAAAGCTTCAATTATTTTTTATGAAAATGTCAAGGTCCACAAATTAATACTAATTTTGATAAAAATCAAACAGGCACGTATTAATTTTAGTTCCCTTTCACAGAGGATACAACTCTTAGCCGTTACAACTCGACAACGCTTCCACAAAATTCATGCAATGTGTTTAATCTCGTTCATTCAAAAGGAATACCGGTCATTATTATTATGAAACGCGAAATAAAACATATACTAGTCGGTATAATCGTCGACCGAGTGTACATAAAAACTCAATTGCTATACTTAGCGAGGAGGCCACGTCCCTTAGTAAATATTTTATCCCCTAATTTGTATTTTATGTCCAGTTAGTAGACCGTAGCTCCAGTCTTTACAGATAAACCCTTTTGCGCAGTCCGATGTCCACGGTCCGTAGTCCATTTGTTATATTGCAACGAGAAGATAAATGCAAAGGGTGAAGCGATCGACGTTTTTACCAGCCCAAAAAAAAAAACAAATTGAAGAGGACAGTTACATAAGAAATGCTACAGTGAGACACTGTATTATACGTATTGTTGAGTGTCATCAGCTGCAGTGAGATTCTTTACACTTACTTTAAACCGTACTTGAGGCTATTCAGAACACACACCTCAAAGGTTTGGCCAAATTCGAGGAAAGGATAACTAATTGCTTACTCGCCATAAGCGTAGGCTCGATTTCCGCCGCTTTCTCGAGTCGAACAGCGGCTGGTAATCGAGCCTACCATAAGCGCTGCTGCTATGCCGAGTAGTTCACTTCTCGTACCCTCGATAAGTTACCTAACCTTTTATAAATAAATCGAATTGGATAAAATTCAATGACACTTTCTCAACTGTCATACATATACGCTCACGAAGTTGCCTAAAAAGGACGTCTATAAACTGATGGAGAAAGATAAAATTCGACGAAACTTAATCCAAATTCACAGGCAGATAAGAAAAGAGAACAATTTAACGTAAGACGAGAGGAACTGTTATTACAAACATTTTATCTTTTATCTTCAAACATTTAAGATAGCGCTAAACATCGGCATCGATGAAAATTAGAAATAACCACCATGGCCACGACTAGCAAAAAACTGTTCGCATTACATATTAACAAACAGGGTGTATTTATTCGGGTTAAACTAGCAATTCGCTAAAGGATTTTCACTTGACTAAGGCAACTATTTCCATGAGAATAGCAAGGTCCACAAAAAAGTATTCAGTTAATTTTGATAAAAATAAAACAGACACGCACGTATAAACTTTTCTTCCCTGTTACAGAGGAAAATTAATTATTAAAGCTCTTCTTATTTACCTGATCTGATATCTTGGGTTATCCTACTGCATGGACTATAGGACAACCTCTAATCACTGTTGCTGAATTTTGCCAAGCAAAATGCTTGGAGATTTGCGTACAATTAAGACGAAGTAAAAACTAACTGTTGAGCGAAGAATATTGCTCCTCTTGATCTACCGAGCAATTCACTTCTCATAATAAGCTCTCGAAAACACAGCGTGCGTATTAAATTCAGTCTCAGGGGTATAAAACACTGACAACCTATTATGAACAGCGCATAAACGCGGACCTAGTGCAAAAATAACGAGATCCGAGAATGTAATCATTAAATTGTTATTTATCTCGGCAAGTAGCATTCGGTCAAAACAGCTTATGCGTTGCTCTCGACAGGGATCCTATTCAATCTAGTTCCCGTTTAGACGGGTCGAATCATTACCTGGCATTCAACCTACAGTCACTTCTCAATTTGGCCAGAATTTCATAAATTCGGCTACACTTACGCTACAGGCAACTTTTTTCTCAAATAATTGTTTCATTCGTTCATGTCACACGCTTTTGTTTCTACATCTGGCGTAAGGTGCACACGGGTTTAGGAAACCCTTAAATCTGGGAAATATACTACTCAACAATGGAATATTGAAGAAAAGAAAGCAAAAGACTCAAATTTCCAGTTCCTCTCCCTTGGGAGAAACGCTAGTAGGCTACATCTACTGTGAGGTACAGCTGCAACTGAGGTGTTCACAATTTGATGATAACAGCTTCGATTCGTGTTAGTTTTACTGGTTTTGCACTCACTTTGCGTTTGATTTAATCGCTAATCATTATTTTATCCCATATTTTATGCTCTATGCCTATTCCGTAGTCCTTAGCTGGCGTTTTATACATTTGTGCGTTCTTTTATTGTTCGTAGTCCACAGTCCTCAGTCCGCAGTCCTTAAGTCTTATTTTGTAACGAAACAGAAGCTGTGACAGAGTGAAGAAAGAAGCGATCGATATCCTTGTCAACAAAACAAAGCAAAACAGTGGATCTGAAGATCAGAGAAGAGTGCATAGAAGAATGCTTCTTTGAGATACTATAGTATACATACAGTTGTGTCTGCAGTTGCAGTGAGATTCTTTAAATATCTAGTCATAAAAATACTCCGTTGATAATCTTTCAGTTATCACGGGCAGTGCGTCATGAAACCAACGAGTTCAAGTTCTGTGCGAACAGGAACAAGTAAAACTTGTTTATTTTCCTTCGATCGACAAACAATCGTTGACTTCTCTAGGTAGATTAGAAATGTACACTAAAGTCCTGTATTTTCGCTACAAAGGTTAGGCCCGATTCGAAGAAGAAAGGGAGAAGTCGTGAAATATTCAGTAAGCGAGACCTGAGTTAATCATGGTACGGCTAATTGAGGACAAATTGCTAACTGAAATAACCAGAAGGGAAAAACTCTCACCTCGTATTAGGACAATTGTCAAGTTATTGAGGGTTCGGATTATTATTTTTTTTTTCTTTGCTAGTTTTAATATGGAAAATTATTCTAAGTTATTAAGTTCAAGACCGCGCTTAAAACACCCTTTTTCCACCCACATGTTTGAAAAGAAATATCTGCCCACACAACATTGGCTCATTTATAATTTCTCATTAGTATGTGACACATGAAGCAGGCCGCCATTTTACCCGCGCGCCATTTGTCTTGTCAGGTAAGGTCATATTTAGTAGAGGTAAGGTTGGAGCTTCGCCCAACAAAGCAAAATACGATGTGATCCGATGTGGTAGCTTGAGGAAGTAATTTATCATGTATTATCTATCACGAATGTATTAATACGCACCCCGAAGACACTTTTTAATAGCATGCTTATTTTTAACCTTGGGAGAACTGGTTTTCTTTAAACAAAGAAATATTTTTTTGAGTAGCAACCTATCGGGCATACTTCCTGTGCAAAACAAAGGAAACAAGCGAGATCCCGCAGGCTAAGTACAGAATTCATATATAACGCTGCAGTGAGAGGGGTAAACATGTTTTTATTTTCGGAAAATTTTCGAAAATTCCAAAAAAAAATAGGCAAATGTTCGGCGCTATGAGCAATGGGACAAAGCGAAGAAAATGAACCATGTTTTAGAATACTCTACTATTAAAAGTATGGCTTCAGTGGGGTGCTTATTTTTAATAGCGGATGGGACCTTTGGATTCACACACAAATAATAACCTGTTTTGAAGCAGAAGATCGATCTTTCGGGTTTTTGAAAGCAGGAAAATTAACTTATATCAGGGGCACCCAACGGAATATTTTGATAAAATATCTGTTCGGATGGAAGGTTGCCTAAAAATTTCGAACTTTTTCCTCAGTGGATGCTCTAGACTCGTCCAATTTTTCGGAAAACCATAAAGATTCCCTGGAATTTTCGGGATTGATGTGCTCACTTTTAGCATGTCCCGTGATTTTCGGACAGTTTATTTTATTCCCTAAAATTTTCGTCTGACGCAATTCAGGTAATTCTATTCCAAAAACTGCTAAAACTTTCGGTTGGCATTAGATGCCATCAGGAACCTAGCTAACGAGACACCTTTTTCTTCATACGGGGGGGTGACAACTCTAACAAACGCAGTAGTAGGGGAAGAGTCCGACAAATACCGTTTTTTCCTCACGCTGTAGTTTGGTGGTTTTGAGTCGCTCAGCCTGGCTTCGCGCCTCAAAACCACCAAACGAAAGCGTGAGGAAAAACAGTATTTGTCAGACTGTTCCTTTACTACTTAGGTATTTTTGCAAAAAGATATCTCAATTAGAGAAAAGATGTTGCTTATATATAACATGTATGTCTCGCGCCACAAAAAACAAATTTATCAAGAGCGCACAGGTGGCCCCAGCAAGGAGGCCTACGGTTATTGACTTTCAGAATGAGATGGTCGAGATGTATGTCAGACCTGAGGGTGTGGAAGACGGCGTAGAAAGGATGAGAGGGCGCCGTTTTATTAGATGGTCTTTTGGCAAATAAGACCACACAAATAAATGCAAAATTAAAACAAAATATAAACAGAGCCTTCTACATTCGATAAAACTATGCATATGTTCTTGTTAAAGTGCACCTAACCCCAAAAATTTTTTTTCGCTGAACAAAATAAGCGTAGTTTTTGGAGTATTTCAGTGCAAACATGTTTTGAACCGTTAAATCGTCGATTTTCTGTGCCCAGTCAAAATACCGAAAATCGGACTAAAATAACCGCCATCTTGGCTCACGACCGAGTTTAAAGAGGAATGGGTCTAGCGGGAAATGTGACGTCAGTTTGAGAACACGA
>Ga0126343_10000345_pt1 | contig 17211 bp, 5 predicted proteins | sample Cyp2metagenome_FD_92531 | JGI IMG/M metagenome (GOLD analysis project Ga0126343, IMG submission 92531) | Coral microbial communities from Lord Howe Island, Old Settlement Bay, Australia - Cyphastrea 2 metagenome | ecosystem: Host-associated > Invertebrates > Cnidaria > Coral ...
CCTTTTTTGAGCCGCTTGTTTGGCAGCAGCAAAAGTCCCATCCTTTTCTTTTTAATCTTGCAGGGGGGGGCCCCCCCCCCCCCACCCCGGGAGGTACTCTCAGAAAAAATTGGGTAGGGGTGTGCTGTGTGCAGCCCGTTTCCCCAAAACCCTTACCCTATTTATGTCTAGAATCCGCGATTTCTCTTCCCTATTTATGACCTGAACAAAAAATCGAAACCCTATTTATGACCGTTGTGCCTGGTACAGTTACTCTAGAGCGGCACGACTTGTGAGGGGCTATTGTTGATGGACTTATCGATAATGACGACAAAATAGCTTCCTCTGGAAAACAATACCCTCTGGGCCGCACATATGTGATTGGTCTAAACGCATCACATTACTGAATATGCCCCAGCTAAAATTGGGGAATTTACGACTGATATTCCCCAATTTTCAAAACTGCACTTGTCGCGAAAAATATTTGAAGGATAGATAAACACAATAGCCCCCATTTGGCGCGAATTTGTCCTTGGACATAATCTGGTCTTCAAAGTTAACAGTTTTCCTCGAGCTGCGGACAAATATCCCAGCATAACTTCGAACCAAATGTGGGCAACGTTTATATACCCTGGGCGATTTTGCAATACAATTGTTAATTTTAAGTGGAAACTGGAAACCGTTGGAGATAAATTGACGACCGAATCAGCTGCCAGTCATACTTCATGTCAAGTCAAAAGAGGACAGAGTTTGATTGACCGAAAACCGATTATTTTTTTCTGTTTTGCCTTATTTACCGGCTATTTCAAACATTCAAACACGCAAAAAAAACTGATTCAATGTTATACTGGCAACGAGAATTTTCCGATTTGCGCTTCCGCTTTTCAAGATGAATTTTCTGTCTCTAGAACTCGAGAATAATACGAGAACAATGCTAATTTCGTCTAATACAACTATTCCAACCAAAAAGCATGTGCTAAATTAAAATTAAAATCAAGTAGATTAAATGACGGTTGTCGTAGTTAGTTCAAACAAAGATTTTAACATTTAATCATACTAATTATCGTCCTTACATTTGCAATAAATTTTTTGGAAGCAGAATTTTTTCCATTTCAGCTTGCTGAAAATGATTCTAACCGTTTGAATTTTCAGTACGTCTCAAGAAACCCAATAAACAGTATTTTATTTGCCATGATCATAAACGATCATTGTAGTTACATTTGTCCAAAAAGATTTGCTGGTGAGCTTCTTTGCAGTATTTCGTCTGTGTTTTCGTCTTCTTCTAAATCACTTTCTTCGGCCAAAGTTTGAAGCTTAGATAATAGTTTATCCGTAGTAACAGAGATTGTAGGCGGGTCCTCGTGAACTACATTGTTTTTCTTGTCCAGTTTGTCTTTGTTTGCAGTTAGCCCGGCAACTTTTGTAATCTTCGTCATAACGTTCGTTGAGCCCCTTCGGATTCTCGGTGACGCTGGCATTGATTGGGAAAGTCTTCGGCCAGTTGCCGCGCCAAACGATTGAGATCCTCGCCTTTGTAACGGTTTGCTTGTGGTGGCCATCGATACGGTTGCTACGGAGGCGCGTCTAAAAACTGTGTTGGTAGCGACAGCCAATTTACTCGCCCTGCTGATGCTAAAGCGACGGGAAATCTGCCCAGATATTGGCGACACTGCCAACGAAGGAAGCTCACACACATCATCGAGTTCATTGTCTTGAGACATACTCTCGGTGAGACTGCAAATTGATTCCGTGATCACAATTGGTCTGGGTTTGACGCCGCGGCGAAACGCGCTAGAGACGTGTCCTTCGTACACGCGAAAAAGATCTCTAAGGTTTTCCCGGTGACTTTTTTCGTTGCGTTGACTTAAAAGGTTCCCCGGAGCGGTGTTCGGCCTATCATTGCTCTTTTTTGATGATAAATGATTATTTAGTGATCCTCGGCTTGTAGAATCAATCGACGAACGAGGGGGAAGCTGCATGACGCGGAAAAGCGGCGACTTCGATGCCGATCGGATACTTTCTTTAGTCCTTCCCCACTCGTCAGCTGTCTTGAATTCAACATAGTCTCGGGCTTCTTTTGAAGCTTTACCTTCTGATATGAGAATTCGCGCGCAAAAGAAATTCCCCGACTTCGACGCGACGATCAAAGGAGTTTCTCCTTTTTCGTTCAGCGTGTCTACACTCAATTTAAATCGTTTTAACTTGCTGAGAAGAAGATTTAAGACCACAAAGTTACCGGACATTGCAGCGAAATGTAGTGCTGTATTTCCCTGTTTATCTTGTGAATTTAGATCAAAATCGCTCGCTTCCTCCAACATAATGGAAACTAATTGTTCTTGTCCGCGCTTGCAAGCGTGCGAAAGAGCAGTAAGTCCATTTTTGTCTTTTAAACCAACCTTCGCTCCACGCTGAAGGAGTATTTTGGCGTACTTGGCCGCTTTAGCTTCGTCCTCTAGAAAGCAAAGCTGCATTAGGGCCGTCCTGCTCAAGTCAGAATCCCTCCTGTTAATATCAACCCCGATATCAAGAAGCAACCTCACTTGAGTAAACCTCTTCTCTCGGATAGCTGAGCTAAGCGCCGCCATTTTAGCACCAGCGCGACAAAATTATGACTATCGTTTTGAGCTTGGCAAACAAGGTGATCAATGCGTTATATTTCAATTTCTTGGTAAAGCGCACATATAGCAGGTGTATTTTTCTTGAACCTGTTTTGCATTTTTCTCTTCCGCTCAGTTACTGTGTTGCCATTGTTTTCACTGTTATTAAGGACAATGTTTCCATGCCAACACCTACATCTACCAAATGAAATCCATAGAGGTGTTTTTGACCGATTTGTTCCATTTAAACTTATTTCGCAAGCGTCACGTTCTTCACATTAAATTAATTAACTATCATTAAGCCAACCTCAAAACGGATTGAGTCGAAAAAACCCAAATGACAATCGTGTCTATATCGACGCGCTTCTGTGAAACTAACATGGACCACGTAATAACAATTTGCCCCGTCATCATGTGTCTGTTAGTACGCCGCAGGGCACTGGCGATTTAAGATGGTAATATCACTCAACTTTCGTCAACAAAATCTGATTGTTTTATTTTGACCCTATCTTTAGGTAAAAACATTCCTTTCGTAAAATCGTAACACAGCATTTGCAACAAGTATTCAATCCTAATATTGTCATCATAAAATGCAAATTTCCAAACTACACGTGAAGTCGAAAATATACTATCAGTAGTTCTTAAAGTTCTACTTAAAAAGCCAAAGTTTTTCGAGTTCATTTTTTCGGGTATGCATGGATTTTATACTCGTCTAGCTATTTGAAAGGCGATTACCTGAGAAGAGTGAAAATAGAAAATGATGTTTATCTAGCTTTATTCAGTTTTGTTAAAAATTCCCAGCCGTCGTAATAAGGGTCGATTACCGACGTTCCGAGTACGCTCCGAGTACTGACGCAGTTAAATTCACATTATTGTTGGAGAATAATAGAGATTGATTTGCTTCTGTTAATAAAAAAAAAACCTGAGAACGATAAGTTCAAAGAATCTGTGTTTCCCAGCATGGCATAGTTTTGTTTTGTTTGTAAATCATTCAGGGAGTGCTGTTTACTGCTTACATAGGACAGGAACGTCTAAGCCGAATCTGAAAAAATTGCCTTCTAATGCAAAACGGCACCGGCTTTTAGATGAAATGTTTTTACTTCTGTATTTTTTCAGTTATTCTTTCGTTAAAGCGCTGTTCTTTGTTGTCCATTGAAGACAATTGCTTCAAGCAAACGGGACTGCATGACTTTTCTTCATTATTTCTGAGCTCTGTCAAACCTATCAGTGTCATCAAGCACGCCAATCAGCTTGTGACTATGTTCAGCCAATCAGGTTTGTCAAAACCAACTACCGAATGTTTGTTCTCCCGCTGCGCTCGGGAAATGTTGCTCAGTGTCAAGAGACCGTGATCTGTATCCTTTGAGTGATATCTCAAGTATCGACATCAGCACGTGAATCAAATCACATTTGATTTTGTCTTTTATTTGATTGGCTAAAGAAACAGAATGTTTGCTTTGCTCGTTCCGAGCATCATCAAGAGAACTTTTTAGCCCAAAACGAATCTGTAGACAAACACAAAAACTAAATGCAAACTCACCAATACTTTTTTAAATAAGTTCAAGTCATTTATAAATAGTCCTGCTTTTACGCCATGCAACCATCTAGAAGAAAGATTAGTGTGAAACAGCTAGATACTGCAGCTGTGTTTAAGACCAAACGAGGTCCCGCTTTCGTTCTGGGCATGCTCATGCAAGTTATCTTGCACTCTCTCTCAGGTCCCACCTGGGATTGATCCTCAGATAACAGGAGATGTGGGCGGAGTTCAGCGAGTGGGCAAACAGATCGCAAGCGTGGTCAGCCAAAATCCGCTAAATAAAATACAAGGCTTGGTGTTAAACAAAAAAGCAGCCGAGGCTCTGGGGTCCAGAATGTTTCTGTGGTCCAGAATGTTTCTTTTGAATGGAAAGAGCAAAAACATAAGTATCGTTCACACTTGGTGCCTGAGCACTGGTGCCTAGGTACCGGCACATAATAGTGTTGCGTTCAGACACTGGGTCTGCAAGTACCCAAGTAACATCTAAATGCCCGAGTACAAGGAGGACACCTTGTACCCAATCATGGGCACGGTGCCTAAATTCTGAGTACTTCAATTGGAAAAAAGATGCGTTAACATTGGCTGCGTTTAGACTTGGCGTCCGAGTACGGTGCCTAAAAACGATTCTTGATGGGCACTAATGTTAACACACCTTCTTTTCAAGTACCCACGCCAGAATGCGGCCACGGTGCCGGTGCCCGAGTACAAGGTCTCGACTCACTGAACTGGGCAACAACATATCGGGTACCTAGGGTCTGAACACAGCACCATTTTGTGTCGGTGCCCGGGCACTAGTGCTCGGACACCACGTGTGAACACAGCCATAATTATTTCCCAGCGAAAATCATACTCTGGCAACGTGCTTGGGCACCAAGTGTGAACATAACCTAAAAATGTGTCGTCCAAACCACAAATGAAAGCTGTACCCACAAGCAAACGCGAGTGGACCTAACTGCAAGAAAGGCGAGTGTAAGCTAGCCGGGTTTCGGTTATTGTTACTTGATAGAAAACATTATGGAATGTCTTTTTTGTCCAAGCCTTTGTTATGTAAAGTTGTTCTTGAAGGAAAATTTCAATAAACAATAGCAGGAGCCCTGACAATAGAATATTTCGCTAGGGCGGTTTGTTGTCCCACTACAGACCACTTGATATTCTCTAGAGAATTGTTCCTTGAACCTTCTAAAAATTATTTATTCATATACACGTAATTATTTGATCGATATTTGAAAATTGGAAAGGAAATATTCTCTAGAGAATCATCACATGGTTTGAAATGGGGCAACAAAACCGCCGGTCGAAAACGGTCTATTGCCTTAATGTTGATCGAGTCGAACGTGAATCCAAACCAAACCAGTCCATGTGAAATGTTAGTGTTCACCAGTATTCCTAGACATCAATTTTCGTAACCGTACTTAAAGGAGGCCAGTAACGTAGCCTGCGAATACAGCCGCCTCTCATTCGCTCTCGCTACTACGTGCGAAACGCGAAGACAGCTTCACTTTTCGCACGTAGTAGCGGGAGCGAATGAGAGACGGCTGTATTCGCAGGCTACCAGTCACGGTAATGTGGGTCCGTTTGGCCACGCACAAAAATACCTTTAAATTCAAGAAAACTTGAAAATAGTAGTCTACTAAAATAGAAAAACACCACAGAGATAATAATGAATCATAGAAGAATAAGGACGGAGTAAAAAAGAATGAAGAAAATTAACTCAGATCACAATAAACGAACTTGAAAATATAAGGCTCAACTTTTCAAGAAGCGCAGATCGTGACGCGGCTTTTTTAAACTAAAGCCTCTCGATGAAAAAAAGGCTTCAGGGTTCACCTTGACTACTCAACAGCTGAAAAAAAGTGATTAAAAATTGTTTGTAACAAAGATGTGTTTGCGTTACCAAAGAAAACCAATTAAGATGTCCATTTTTTATATCCTTTGACGCAGTGATGATTATAATTTTCACAGGTGAAACAGGTGGACTTCAATCATTCTACCACAAAACAAACTTTGGGTTGTCTTTGCTATCAGGGCTGTGGTGTAAAACCATGTTCAGCCGGGAAAAGTATTTTTTTCTCTTTTTGCATTATTTATGGCAAGTACTCCCGGCCGCACACAGAGATACTCATCCTTTATCAATACGCTGTGTGGAACATGAAGTTTTAACACTTTCCTTGCTACATCAGCTCGTTCTCTGTTCTGTTTGAGAATAAAAGCGTAGAATAAAACAAAGGCACGAGCCAGAAGCGAAGAAAACTTGTTTCCTTCATTCGTCAAGAATTACTTAACTGGTAATTCGATGTCACAAAAAATATGCAATGGTCAATATTGCGACGTGCGTGAATGGTGACAGCCAGGTGTGAGTTATGGAAGAACTATCATTTACCCACACCCTTTCGTGTATGAAAGGATTTTTATCCTTCAAACGCAATTTATGCTATTTTAACTTCGTATAATCTCGAGACCAGATCATAAATATCAACTAGAGAGGATGATCTTCTCTTGACAGCAAGAACACTTACACTAGATAATTTTTATCTTCTGTTCTCTTAGACCAGTCTTACTTAAAGATACATCGGTAGCGGGCCTTTCCATCGAATTTACAGAAGAATAACGCTCTCTTAAGGTGACAAAGAGTGGAATCTACAAAATTTTTTGAAATGTACAGTGTCTTAAAAATGAGACAATATCGAAAATGTCGCGTATGGTCGGCGGTTCTCATGACTTTTTCATAAGCGTGATGAGCCAGTCACTTTCATTAACCAATCACATGCGAATAATTCATGAGATTAGCTTAATTGGCGCAATGTGTAGTGATATTAGCAGCCACATCACTGACAGCTTGAAAGCTTCAGACTTCAATACCCGGATAACTGTTTACTGTTCTTGTAAATGGTGACCGGATGATAGAAGCTCAACAAAAAACCCAAGGTATGAACGAAAATGACTTAAGATTTAAAGGAATGTTTTGCGACTCCGAGATGAATTCCAAATAATTTGAAGAGCGAGCATGTAATTTCAAAAGACCGCTAAACAACATTAGACACGACGTATTTTTAGAGGTGAATAACACAAAGCTTAACGGAATATTTTTCCTTAAAATAAATATTAAATTAAAATATAGAAATCGAGGACGTCCAAGGAACTAGCTACGATACAAGACTCTAAACGACCTTAACTAAAGCAATCCCTGCGAGGCACTGTAAATCTTTATGCTCGCCTTATATGCGATTTCTACAACACTGTTAATGATAAGCTACTTGTAAATGTTTTAAATTATATGCATTATGCCACAATTCGAATCGACAACGTTCAGAATTCTCTTTATACACGTTGCTATTTCTATCTCTATCTCTATCTCTGAAGAACCCCCTATATCTTCGACAAAAATAAAGGATTACGTATGATGATGACTGAATTATTTTTTAAACGACTCACGTCCCGCATCCAGCTTCTCTGTCCACAGTTCGTGTTACAGATTCCCCGAACCTATTCGGTTTCTTCAGTTTGATCCAGAACATACAATGGCCAGCGGAACAAAGATTTTTTCTGGAGAAACCTTATTTGAAGCTAATTTTCTAAATGCTGAATATATCTATGTTAGGAATGTTCATAACTTTAATATTGTCCTCTACTTGGCAATGAATTGACTTGACTTTAGGAGGAGAGAGGTGCTACAATACAATAGTTCCTTGCGTCTTGTAGTTGTCCCTGTTTCAGAGTTACTGAGTCGAAGTATTACAGTATTACATGGAAGACATTATAAAAAGCTTTTATCACTAACCCGAAAGATGGTAGCTCTATGCGTTTTACTAAAGAGCTAAATATGAAAGTGCAGAACTGAACAAAAGTCTGAATTGAAGAACAAGATGCAAAGCACCACAGCTTTTTTTATTTTTATGCTAATGGACATCACGTCCGTTTTTTATTTTCTGCCTTTCATCTGAGCATGCTGCGAGGAACATCGTAAGATTCGCCGCTGTTTCTCATGGATCGAATAGTTAAAATGATGACACAGCGTTTTCCCCGATGCATCAATAGATGTCAACCAGTTTCTGAACGAGAAATTTGAATGCTTTTGTCAACAAGGAGTACAGGTGTCCTTGGGTCGCGAAGTTTTGTAAAACTCATTAAAACGCTTCAAATTAGTACTCAGTTACTTAAATACGACCAGCCAGTCAGTCTGCATCGAGGCAATCGTTTGGTGAGTGTTTAAACGTGTTACAACAATCGAAACGTTTTATCGATTGACTTGGGTTTTTAGACGGAGGATTTCCATAATGATTGCGGATGCTCCTCCAAAAAACAGGAGTCACTAAGCACTCTTGATGGCAAATTCATCTCAGTACAGCTATCAGTAGTTGGTCGTGTAAATAACCGGCCATTTATAGTTAGCCTTAATGTAGCCGTACTCAATCCCCGTAGGTACGGCTGCACGTAGCTGGATATTTCCGGATAAATTTATTTACCTATTCAAGTGAACAGAATTTAATTCAGCTTTTATACCACAGCTCTTCACGGAGCAGATCACCTCAGGCCAAAAACTGCGTTTAAAAAGGTTAAAAGTATTTAGCGTGTGTACAGCCTCCACTCCCCTCAAAAAAACGAAGGGCGGCTGTACACTCAGGCTACTAGTACATTGGTGGTTTTTCCTTTCTGTGTGAGCCTCGAAACAGAAAGTCTGTAGAATTTACGGATATGCCGCACTAATCCGCCACAAGGTACATTCATTCAATTCATAGCAAACTGATGAAAATTCATTAGGAATCTTTGTTTTACTTACCAGTTTGCATTTCAAATATCAAATTAGAAGTGTCCACAGGGGCAGTGGGCTTTTAATTGATTCGTCAATGTGTTTCCAACTTTTCTTAATGAAGCAGTTTCTAGCGACAACCTACTAAGAGAATAGTCTACTTTGTCATTCGCTGACACAGGAAAAAGTTTGATTACCATGTGGCAAATTGCACAGAAGCTGTTAGAACGACGAAGGTGGCTCGCCCGTTTCCACTGAACGGATGTTAAAAGTAATTAAGCTTGAATTGAAATTCAAAACGGTAAATAATGTTCTAAGACTTCACTAAGAAATATGTTGTAGTAGATGAAATGATGGCCAAAAATTTCATTGCTCGCTAACTGGAAGGTGCCATGCAAAGGTAAAAACTTTCGCTTTCTGTTTTACATTGCCACGACGTTTGATATCGTAGCGCACCAACAATGCTTCTTGAGTTGTAGCAGTCAACGCTATCACGAAAACACGCTATATAGGTTTTGTGAAAATAATGTAGTAAGCTTGGAGTTGTTTTCTATACAAATTAACAGATTTTATCATTGTAAGCCTGTACATTTGCAGTAACTTACATTTAGTCCTCCTTGCATAGTTATTGCTGCTTTATGAGTCTTGTATTGAGGTTTAAAGCATTCAAGACATTACTTATGGAAAGAGGAGAAAAGAAGTCAGTGAATTAACGAAACAGCCGGCATTCACCAGCATTGCAAACATAAGGACGCAGTGGCCACGACTTCAAGGAGTGGTCCGGTTAGAAAACGTGCGAACTTCGAGCTAGAATCGCTGGTTTAACAGTCTTGCAATCTTTCTTTTTTATACGAGTATATTTTATCACAATATCGAGACTGACAACCGCGAAATTTTAATAATATTTTAAGAATAAACCAGAGGCTTAGATTTGCAAAGGAAAGTATTTTTTGTGGGTCAAAAATTTGTATATACAATACAGTTAATTATATATTTTTAACCCGCTAAACTGTATAACGGCAAAACTTGCCAAAATCAGCCCAACAAAACCAACACTAGCCGTGCTTCGATACTATTAACATTTCTGCAAGAAGATATCTGCGTCATATTGCATATTGACCAGGCTTTTACGCGGCCTGCAGGCTGACTCCAAAACTACTTTAACATCATTCAGACAACAACTACATTCGAAAACAAAAATGTCATAAACTCTAATCTAAGGATGTCCACAACCTAACACGGTAGAAAAAGACCAAGATTTAGCCTCGGCTGGAAAAACAATATTCTCAAAAAAAGAGAGTTTTGTCAGTTCGAATTCCAGGTCGAAGGAGGCGCGGAAGAAGGTCCCCCAAGACATGGAAAAACACGAGAGCACCTTCTCAGACGATCAAAGCGGCTTTCCTCATCGTATTCAGTGGTCCATACGGAATGCGTTTTAGTAAGACAAAAATGTAGTTCTTTATTATATCTGTACCACGGGACTGCTAATTTATATTTTCTTCGCCAATTTCTCCAACGCTCAATAACTCATTTTATTCAAAGATTCAAAGATTCGAAGAAGAGTGTGATTCGATCGGGTCTCGAAACTGACTACTGACCATATCCAGCCAAAACTGGAAATTGGCCTCAAATTGTAGATCAACCGGAAATAAACTGTTGTAAAATCACTATTAAAATCACTGGCTGGTAGATCTAAGGCGTCGGCAAACAATGGGGTCAATTTTAATTGCACAAAGTTGAACCTGCATTGCTTTTTGGTACGCAAAAAAATATTCCAGTCCTATATTTTTGTTCGTTATTGTGTAAACTGAAATTTGATGCATGCCGGACAACGAAATATCGTTGTTATTTGTTGTTGCCCCAAAGCAATTTATTCTGAGTTCAATATTTAGCTTAGCAACCTTTGTTTTTTATTAACTTAGCTTGCTTCTAAGTTTGGCTTTAGTTTGACCCAAATTAAATTGTTTTCGGGCTTCTAAAAGTTACCCAAGCAAGCTATTGTAGCGTTACTGACGCTTTTGTAAGGAATAAACTAACGGCTTAACCCTCTATTTTACTACTTTGCATGGAGTGCATACTATACCAACGGACGCAAAAACCTTTGCTGTATATTTACGAAAAGGATGCTCGTATGGTTTTGTTTTCCATTGATTTTAATTCGATTTCTATTGAGAGGCGATAAGGGCTGACAAAAATGTACAGAAAAAAAAACTGGCATAACGAAGCAACCATATGCACGTTAACAGGCAATAGTTTTTTTGCTGCAATTGTGCACGTTCTATGTCTTGAAGAGTTCAAGTCGAGATCCGTTCCTTTGGTTCACGCGTTTCCTTGTTTATATTATGACAAAACGAACTTTTCAATCAAGTTGATTTGTATTTGTTCAAAACGCCAAAACACTGAAAACCCATTCACTTTGCGCCATTTAGTCACGTCCCTTTCAGCTCCTGTGTTTACTTAAGGGACAACCACCTGTCGTAAGATAAAATCGTGTTGTATAATGTTTTACCGTCATTTTCTGAGTTGGACCACTGCCGGTACCTTTCTATTTTCCCTGTGTATTAAAAGTATTCCTACCTAGAGGAAAAGTTTGTAACTCATAACCCAGGCGCTCTCTATAGGTACGTAACGCAATATACGAATACTACTTGTTTCCAATGAGGACACTTATCTAATTTCTTTTTATCGCATTTCTTCCTTCACAGCACTGGAAACTGAAAGTGTTATCAGTTTTTCAAGACTGAATGGCGATGTCTTCCTGTCTAAAGTTAAACTTTCTCGCCGTTTTATTGTTGTTTAATGGAAGTCTTTGTCTCCAACAAAGATCTGCTTATAAAGACGGCGATATAGTGTTAGGAGGCCTATTTGATCTCCATCAGAGCGCAGGTAACAACAACTATTGCGGCGATATAGTCGCTGCTAATTTGGGTTACGTAGAGGCAATGGTCTTTGCCATACAAAGCATCAACGAAAACGACACGCTTTTGCCGAATGTCACCCTCGGGTTTGATATAAGGGATTACTGTCTACGTCCTGCAATGGCCGTGGCAACCGCTTATGAACTGGTAGTGAAAAGTGATCATCGTTTCTCTCTCCAGAATTGCACAAACTCTACAGAATTCAACGGGTCTAACTACGACGGACTTAAAGAAATAACAGGAGTTGTTGGGCCAGTGGATTCGGCAAGTGCCGTAATGGTGTCAAGTTTGTTCGAAATCGCACACATTCCATCCATTAGCCCGCTGGCAACAAGCGTGGAGTTGAGTGCGACTCTATACAGCCACTTTTATCGAACGGTTGCTCCTGACAATTGGCGTGCCAGTCTTTTAGCTGACACGGCGCAGTTCTTCAACTGGACATACGTCGGTGCAGTAGCCCTGGACGACTCCTTTGGACGTTATGGAATCTGGGGAATAGAAAAAGAAGCTGACAAAAGAAAGAACCTTTGTATTGCATTTAAAAGGTTTGTTCCTCGCGTCAATCATCTGGACAGTATTGAGAAAATTGTAAACGATCTCAAGAGAAGTGAGAAAGTTACAGTTGTTTTTATCTGGCTTTACGGTGAGTATGCGCGGGATTTTATGGATGAAGTAGTTGAGCAAGATGTTACTGGCCGAACATGGATCTTTACCGATGGAACCACACCAGGAGATTCATACTTCACGGATGTCCGTTTTGCGGGAATTTTGAATGGATCGTTTGGGATTTTACCCAAGGCTAGGCCCAGTGAGCAGTTTCAAAAGTACTTGGCCAATCTAGAAAAAAGAAATTTTACAGGCAGCACCCACACATGGTGGAAGGAGTATGGGAGTTACATTGCAAAGAAAAACGAGACGCTGAATGCGTCATATCCATTTTCAGTTCCAATTGATAGTCCCTTAACAAGCAGTCCTTACATTTCGTACACTATTGACGCGGTGTACGCATTTGCCCATGCTTTGCACAACATGTACACCTGCAACGAACCACATGGCTTGCTCCATGGCGGTCGATGCCCAACAATACAGCAGTCGAAGATAAAAGGAGAAGAATTACACTCTTACTTGCGGAATGTAAGCTTTCAAGGACTGACAGGAACAATAGAATTCGACGAAAATGGGGATCCGCTTGAGGCGAGCTACGACATCGTGAACTTCAAGAGTACTGGCAAGGGCTTTATGGAAGTTCGCGTTGGATGGTGGGTGAGAAACGCCAGTCCAAGACTTCACCTTAATCTTTCAAACATAACTTGGAACAATGCGAGTGGATTCAAAGGTGTTCCGTTGTCAATATGCTCATTTGATTGCAAGCCAGGTGAGCGAAGAGTGACAAAGTCTCCTTGCTGTTGGGAATGTGTCATTTGCCCCCGTGGTACAATCAACTCCGATGGCATTTTTTCAAACTGTTCTGAATGTCCCGAGAGACAAAAACCCAACGAGGAGAGGACGAAATGTGTCGACCTTCCACAAAATAACTTGTGCTGGAATACGTCTGCCATAGCAGTGACCTGCTCGGCGATTACGGGCCTGCTTTTGACTATTCTGTGCATTGTAGTTTTTGTTAAGTATCGAAACTCGCCGATTGTTAAGGCCTCAAACCAGGAGCTCAGCTTTCTTTTATTGATAGTGGTGGCTTTATTATTCGTGTTGGCCTTTCTCTATCTATTGACTCCCACAGACCTTTTGTGCAGCGTTATAAATATCTGGCGATACATCGTTCATACTTTGTGCGTGTCCATACTTTTACTTAAATCAAGGAAAATAGTGAAGGCTTTTCAACTCAAAGGTCCGAAACCCGACAGTCTGACATCTGGACCAAAGAAAAGAAAGAAGAGCTTCCTTTTCAAAGGACAAAGACTTCATTTACTTTGCTTGTTGTCTCTACAAGTCATACTGATCATGGCATGGACTATTTCTGATCCACCATATAAAGATACGATCGTTCGCCCACTTCAGTACGTGTTCATTGTTTGCAAACCTTTCAGATCGATAGCTGGCGAAGCCCTCTTAGCCATGACTATAACCACTGTCCTTCTCCTTGCGCTTGCATGCATCTATTACGCTTTTAAAGGAAGGAAAATTCCCGAGAATTTCAACGAAGCGAGATACATCGGCTTTTCCATGTACATTGTTCTGCTATCCTCGGCTGCGTATTACCCCGTGGAATTTAGCCTTGAGGGCTGGTACGTGGGCATTATTGGCGGTGTCACTACTCTCGTGAGCTCCTTCGCTATTCTGGGCTGCATGTTCGGACCGAAAGTTTATGTCATTTTTTTCAGTCCTGAACAAAACACGCGCGAAGCAATTAGCACAGAAATTGCCAAGTATTCACTTTCCTCCTCTGCTGCTGCGATTACACTCAAGGCATCGCGAGTAACCCCTCAGACTACTCCAGAGTCACCACCATAAAGTAATCAAAGAAGTAATTTAAAATCATCTCGCATTGGTAGGAGCCTTCCACGGCCTTTACTTTTGCCATGATCACTTCATATAGTGCCTAGTGACGGCCTCAGAAGAAAACCACGGGATGAGTCAAATGATTTTGGGACTGGATTCCGAGCGACAGAGATACTTCGGAAAGAAAACCCACGAGAGATGTCGCGTTTAAGCTCTGTGACCTTTATTTATACTTTTGTCAGTTCTACTCGTTCGTATTTGATAAAATCGTCAGATAAAGGGGTGTTCCTGAGGGGTTTGGACAGTAACAGTTGAGATTGTGTCTTGACGTGTCTAGGTTTCGATGGAGGGAGGGAAAAAGTGATTAAAATGTACATAAAGTCAAGTTACGTAAGTGAAGTGAGTAAAATTTAGTAAGATAAAGTGAAAGTCCCTTAGTTAGGTATACAAACGAGTTCACAAAATGTTATTCACAAGCTAATTAAAAAGTGACCAGTATTTGACGTATTTTCTTTATTTTAACAAGCCACAAATAGATGATGAAGCTGGTCATACTTTGTTGCCATGCATTGGATGACAAAAATCTGCAGAGATTTTTTTGTGTACATATGAAATGTTTGGATTAAAAGGCACAATTAAGAACATGGATTCTCCAACTCTTTTTCGTTTGTGTCGTGGATCGGAGATGCAACAGACGTTTTCTTCTTGCAGGAGAACCTCGTCAAGTCAACAATCAACTTGACAAACTCCACTAAAGTTAACAGCGAGATCCCCGTAAAAAGACCCAGTGAACCTCCAACGCTGCTGATAAGGTCTTTGAACTACCAGCGAAGAAGAAAAGTTCATAGATAAGTAAACAGAAGAAGCGAAGTAGAATACTTTTAATCAAATTAATCAAGTCAGTGACGCCTGCGGTCGAGTTTCCCAACCCCAGCGCAAAGCAAAAACTAAGGCAGCCACAAGTGCCTTCTTCAATGTGGTACTGTTGTTTCCGATATTTTTAAAAACAAATGTTTTATCCCTAAACGGCATAAACAGGTGTCATATTTCCCCCTTATATCCCCCTTTGCATAACGGAGACCTTGTCCCCAAGGTAACCGTTGTGCAGAGGTCCGACTGTATGTATATAAAAGTCATGTTGCTAAATATTACAGCGCAGCCCAGGATATAAGCTCACCTGATACCTTGGGTGCTGTTCGATGACCTCCACCGTCATGCTTTTGTAGTAGATATGAACTCGCGCCAAATTCCGTCTGTAAAATAAACTGAACTTACGGACTACGAAACAAGTTTGACACCAGAAGTAAAAGCTTTTCCCTGTAGTTTCAAGGAATGCGGCAAAGGGAGAGGAATTGCAATGGAACTGGTTACCAATAATTCCGGAAGGAAGTTGTTATTTATAAAAGCGGAATCAGATACTGATGAGCGAAAAGTGATCTAACCTGGCTTCGGAGAGATTATTTGTCACGTTTGAAGCTTTATTTCCCAGCATGGTTTGTAGACGAGCCTGTTTCGCAAAAAGAAAAAAAGTTCTCTTCGTTAAGTACACATGAATAGCTTAAAGGCAGCAAAACCGGGCTCGTTTTGTCGTGGAAGAACAACTCACCAAATGTCCGTCTGTCGGCCACATAGCAGATGATGTGGTAGCGAGGAACTCAAACACCCTAAGAAATCGCGAACAGCAACAATGAACAAAACAAACAAGAAGAAGACCACCTTGTAAAATAAGAAAATTAATCAACAATATTTGTAAAACGTCGTTGTCATTAGCTAATTATATTTCAGTCTACTCTTTGTTCAAAGCGTGCATGCAGTTTGTGGGCAAGCCAATCGACACACCTCATTCGATGATTTGCAACCGTGAACACTTGACAGTTTACATATAGTTTGGGCTGATTATCGAACAAAGGTTTTTCATGTTAACAGGAGTATTTAGCATCTGTGTACCTTAAACGCTAATCTTGAGCGTCTGTTCTATAGTAAAAAAAAAATGAACAAAAAATGCCAAGTGTTCACGTTTCGATTGTCCTTACTATAACATATGACAATTATAAGCAAAACAAGGAATTACATTCAATCTGGCTAGGGGACCTTGTATTGTGATCACTCAATTGAGTTTGTCTCTTTATTGCTATTATACAACAACCTTGTTCCCAGGGTCTCGTTTCTCTCCCTCCGTAGGGCGGGAGGATTAGAAACCCTGAAAACGAGGTTGATCTTTCATACGGTAAAACGTTTGCTGTCGTTCCCAAGGCCTAGTGTTAACAAAGTTAAATGTTCGAACAAGTTTTATTATAATAGCTTATGCGGAACCCATTTCGTCATGAGTGTTTCATCATTTCCTCATGAGACCGTCACGAAAATTCGCTACGTTTTTCTCGTCCTCAGCACGCACACATCAGCTTTTATTTTCTCTATCCCCGGGACAATTGAGGTTCAATCCAGCTAGCGACAAGAGGGCTGAGCAAGTATCCAGCTCCCGACAAGAGGGCTGAGCGAGTCTCCACCTAGCGACAAAAGGGCTGAGCGAGTCTCCACCTAGCGAATAGAGGGCTGAGCGAGTCTCCAGCTAGCGAATAGAGGGCTGAGCGAGTCTCCAGCTAGCGACAAGAGGGCTGAGCGAGTCTCCAGCTAGCGAATAGAGGGCTGAGCGAGTCTCCAGCTACCGACAAAAGGGGCTGAGCGAGTCTCCGGCTAGCGACAAGAGAGCTGAGCGAGTCTCCAGCTAGCGACAAGAGGGCTGAGCAAGTCTCCAGCTGGCAACAAGAGGGCCGAGCGAGTCTCCAGCTAGCAACAAGAGGGCTGCGCGAGTCTCCAGCTAGCGATAAGAGGGCTGAGCGAGTCTCCAGCTAGCGACAAGAGGGCTGAGCGAGTCTCCAGCTAGCGACAAGAGGGCTGAGCGAGTCTCCAGCTACCGAAGAGAGGGCTGTGCGAGTCTCCAGCTAGCAACAAGAGGGCTGAGCGAGTCTCCAGCTA
>Ga0126343_10000346_pt1 | contig 17208 bp, 6 predicted proteins | sample Cyp2metagenome_FD_92531 | JGI IMG/M metagenome (GOLD analysis project Ga0126343, IMG submission 92531) | Coral microbial communities from Lord Howe Island, Old Settlement Bay, Australia - Cyphastrea 2 metagenome | ecosystem: Host-associated > Invertebrates > Cnidaria > Coral ...
ACTGAGGTAGACGTTGATTAATTCAGTTATGTTTCTCGCATTTGCTTTTGTCCTCCAAACTTGAAGGTTAAGAGTTTTCTTCGAGCAATTTGTTGAAAAAGCAAACACAGAAGTTAATTTGTCCATATTGCTCAATTTGGACTGCTAGGAAAACCTAGCAGAGTTCTCCCTTTTATCATGGAGCCCGTTATGGTTTTCGGGTTGGATGAGGGAACACACACACAAGATGGCGGGTCCAACAAGATTGATTTTACGATAACTGCAGAAATTCACGTGCGCTCATTTGTTAATTTTTATGGTCAATATGTGGACAGACACATAAATTTGAAATTCATGCAATGCGTCTGTCCTGTTATTGGTAATGAATTTCGTCACAACATTGTTAAAAGTAGTCTGCTACCACCTTATGGATCCACAGCTACTTTGTCAATGTTATGACAAAATTCCTGATCAATAACAGGACAGTCGCATAAAAAACTGCTGTCAATTTGTTAAATTGATAACAGCACATGGTAATACATTCAATTATTCCAATGGATGAACAATCAAATATAAAACATCTCAACCACTATAGCACAGTTCAACCATTTGATTCCAGTTTTTTGTCTGTCATAGTAGTTGAAACATTAATTCCCGCTGTGTATGCTGGAATAAAGGGCTTGGGGAACTCTCAAATTCTAAATTCTCATTACTTTCACTAACATTATCTTATCGAGCTTGGTTCCAAGAGGGAATCCTTCTCAAGGAATATAGATTCATTGCAGATTATACAAAATGCAAAGTCCAGGTAATACTTCTTCTCATCTGTCCTCTTCCAACTAACAAACACAGTAGCTGTACCTATAAAATTTTAAATGAATCATTGTGGAAATAGTTTAGGGAGGGGTAGCATATATCATGGCGAGCGAAAATTACACCAGGCAAGTGCATTTTGAGAGTCACTTGCCCAAAATGGCAAGTGCTGTTAACATTTAGTTTCCAACACTGGTTTACCAACAGATCCCTTGGTGGGAAAGGGTTGGTACAAGTAGTACTACTTTATTGAAGTGTCAAGGCAGTTTGGGGACACTAGTTAAGTCATTTTAAGTAAATACAAACAATATTGTGTTTATTGTAAGGGGGAAACAGAACAACTTGCTGACCTCCAATCAACCTGGAGGTAGAGACTGTTTGGTCTGTAACTAAGGAAACTCAATCAGTTTTGTTGGGCAGAAAATCAAATAAGTAATTAAAGCAACAGCAAAACTTTCAACATATATATTTATTTTCAGCTCTTATATAATAGGTTCTAGGAACATTTGACCATGAAAGACATTTTCAAAATTCATTTTTTTCCTAAAACTACTCCCTAAAAAGTAAACTAATGTTTTTGCCCCTTTGAAAAGGCAACTTTAAGTCCACATGCAATGTCCACCCTTGTGGCTATGAAAACTGTTAACATATTTAACCAAAAGACAGCATTTGCTTCAAGTTTGGTAATGCGGCAAGGACTTCAAATACTGCTGTAAAATGTCAGGGAGGGATTAGATCTTCTAAAATGGTGTTCTTTGTCTACAACATGCAACTTAAATTAAATGAATAAATTATACTTAAAAATCCCTAATATTTGTAGAAATGCTTGTATATGATCATACTCCAACTCCCTGCACAATACACCTAGTATATTCATAAAAACAAACTGCAGAATAGTATATTTATGTACACCTAGTATGGGAATTTTCAACATTGCTTTCTTTTTCCCGTGCTTCTACAGTTTATTACGTAACACACATCATTACAGTTTGCTGATCCATGGATATTTCCTGACACTTCATGCATTGATTGAAAAGAGATTGTCTCAGTTGAAGAACACGTGTGTTGTTGACCAGTGCTTGAAATTCTCGCATTTTTACAGCTTTATTAAAATTAACCTACATGTTTTACTGCTTGATCCAGCAATAATGCCACTGCATGCCTGGTTACCAGAAATACTACAACTGAGAAAACTGTTTTGTCTTGTGGCTGAAACACCACAGTTTTTCTAATTTCAACATTTTTTTTTCAACAAAAGCACAGAATAGGTATAGGTAACTTGCATTTCTGTACTGCATATACCCAAGCCAAAAAGAGACATTTGCTTGATACATGAACTTGCCACCATTACTGACAATAAGCTTCAAAAAATATCCAATGACCCAGCAAAAAATACAGTGCTGCCTCTGAGAAACAATTTCCCAGCAAAAGATGTGTCACAATTAACTGGCATAAATATATTATTTAACACTTCCTCTCAATAAGCTCATTAATTTCCTCCAAAACAATATAACATTTTGGTGCAAATTTCTCCATGTAAAGACTACCTGCCGTAAGCCACTTTTTAAGATAACCACTTTCACTCAGAACTGACTGTTTTTAGGAACATCACGCTATAAGTCAATTACTACCCCAGATGAAATGTCTCTTTAAACAAAACTGTTTTGAAGATCTTCAAAAAATTTGCCATTTCCATAGTCAGGAATGGACATGTGTTAGCCAGACTCACTAGCTTTGGAGAACTTGGGCATCTGGTCTAGTAAAGATGTCAGCTGTTCAACAATGGCAGAGGAATTGAACAAACATCTAACACGACTAACTAATCACATTATTCACTATCTTAACTACATACACTGTACAATGTACTAGACATGAGGGAAATATTATTAATTATTATTTCCTCATTTTCTCTGTGCTTTTGTGACTTATTGAAAGTAGTTAATAAAGCACAATCAAATATTTTCCTAATGCTTTCAGTTTTTTCAAGTTATCATAGTACAAAATCTTTTAACACAAAGTTTAGTTTTGTGGACAGATAATCAGCAAAATCTTTAAACTGGAAAATGTGTGTTATTACCAAATACCACTATTACTGCACCCAAATTAAATTGGTGTTTGTAGCTACATGCACAGACGAATACAGAGAAATAAATTGTTATGTCTTAAAGTGTTGGCCAAGCAGCCTCACATAGTATAACCAAGTCAGTTCATTAGCTTAACTAACAAATAATTTCTCCACTGTTGTAATCAATGCAAACTATATAGGTTTGGATGGATTTGACATTCATTACAAAATAATACCTTGGCGTGTGAAAAATGTCTGACATCGCACTGGTATCCTATTTCTGGTCTTTTTAAGTCCTTTCAAGGGCCATATTTTTCTGGGATTCTAACAGATGATTAATGAAAAGTCACAATGCCTACAAAGTTGCTTGGGAAGACAGCAGAAGGACACAACATAAACTTTTGGGCTTTTCTGTACCTTTTAGAAGAAAAGCGAAATATTTTTGATAATAAATGAAATCCATACAAACGACATAGTGCGTGTTGGTCACCTGCGACCTAAAGTAACTGTTTTGTGCTTTTACAGGGCCCTTTAAACTCTTTCTGGTACCTTTAAGAGCACATGACCAATTATTACTTCTTAACTAAATATTTCGGGACCTGCCCTATTTTCTATTCTGAAATATAAACATTTTTCTTCCTGCAGCTATTATACCAGATAAACAAAGTCAAAAAAATAGCATAAATATCAATAAAGAAGTAGTGCTACCACGCTTGCGTTTTGGCTCTAGTCAATATTGCCTACAGGTCAGGGTTTTTCCCAAAGTTTCTGTGGGAGATATAGGCACTTGAGCAAGCTTACTCTATTGACACTCCCAGTATATCACTTTTATGAAATATTTACAGAAAAATAATGCAGTAAAAAAATTCCTTTTCATTCTTTGTTTCAATGTTCCACTTTTCAATAAACAGTTAAATACTCATAGTGATGTATACCAGAGAGACATTTGATAGACTCTGAGTGATGTTCAGGTTCACAGCCTTTCAAACTCCCCTGTATAATACTCTGAAAATTCTCACACACCTGCTGCATGAACTAAACCCAGAAATGCATTTTAGAGCGATTCCCATTGACTGTAACTCCCAAATCATACTAATGGATAACTGTTTTGCATTTTTTTGGAGTAGAGTAGGGTTCTATTGTTCAGTTCCCACTACAATGAATTTTAGACTCTTTATTTGAAGAGTGGAAATTTCGAAGAAAGAAGGGTGTTGGCAATCCATTACTGAATTCATTACCTTATTATTATTATAGAAAAGGTTTGTATCAAACCGTCAATTGCTCCAGTTGAGTGTAAACAGTGACAGTTGCTGAGCAGTTCCAAATTATTTACCTTGGAGTATTTAATTGCCAAAGAGCATAACTTCTAGAGAATAGCACAATGGTGAAAACAAATAAAATTTTGAGAAATAAATAACTGATAATAAAATCTAAGAAATAAAATTAACTCTTTTGCAACAGATAATAACACATGTACATTAGAAGAATCTCTAAACATGACCTCTTCTAATTTTTAAATGTGATAAAATTTGTACAGCTACAGTTGAGCAATCAGTCACACTCTAGATATAGAGGGACGCAACAAAGTGACCAACTCTTGAGGGTAACAGGTTCGGCAAAAGGATAAACTGTAACAAGTTATGTTTTTATCTGATGCTTTTTGTTGGCCACACTGGTTTCTAAATTAAACCAGTGAAAACATTGTTTCTCTCATTCCCGATTTAGATACGTCAGGTTGTCAACCTGGTTAGTAATAGATGACAATAGCCAATGAGAAGTACTAGTCTTGTTCATCAAAAGCCCGATGAACCAGGGCTGCATTAGTGCTCCTCTGTAATGGGAATACGACAGTGTCCTGTCACTTTCAGGCTAACATTTCAAATAATAATACTGTTGTAAATGCCATTAGAAATCTCAATGTTTTCAAAAGCATTCGTCATTATCTTGAATATATAAACTAAGTGTACTTGTATCAAAGGTATTGACAGACACCTAGACTATGAAATTTCTTATTTGTCTCCACCAAGAAACATTTTTTTCCTTCATAGAGACAAAGCCTAAAAAGATACACTGATGTGGCAATATGTTTGTAAAGAAGATAATACAATATAGATAACCCAAAGGAAACAGAATAAGAGTGATGTGGGAAGTTTGTAGGTCTTTGTGCCCCCAAGCTCTCCCCCTACTGCTTTACTTCTACGTAACATCATTATTCCAATAGCAAGTACAGCTGTAACACAGAAAACTACTACAGAGAAACCAAGATTACCAGCTGGAACATCAAATTTTTCTCCTTTGGCAGCCTTGGCTATTGCCGCTATAGACCATGCCACACCCAGCCCAAGGAAAACATTGACGGAATTGCTACCAGTCACATTACCGATGGACGAGTCTGCATACTCATCACCAACTGCAGCAACTTTGCTGGCAAATGTATCTGTGGATATCATGAACAACAGAATATGAGATTTGTGGCTTAACACAAATTTTACACTAAGTTCTTTGATGTGAAAAAGGTTTTAAGAGGGGGGAAAGAAGGGGGAACAGGATTGGAAAAGGTGTTTCAGAGGAGAAAGCAAATGTGGAGATGTCTTAATTCATAAACCACTGGTTGTTTTCAATGGATTTTAATTTTTGCTCACACTAAATCACGACTTTTGTTTTCTTTTTAGGGAATCAGAGTGTAAGAGTATTGCCATGGGGTTCAAGAAATTAAAACTCTCTCCCTGGTGAGCTGACGAGTACGGTAATGGCTTAAAAGGATTTGTAAGTACGGATTCTTTTGTCTTTACCTGGGAGACTTGTTCCAAGGGCTACAAATGTAATGGCCACCACGCTATCTGCTAAGCCAATAGTACAACCAAAGTGGGAAGCCACATCTCCTATGATCATGGTCAACAGACCAATCATTACAATAGAGGCAACAAAGCAGGCCCAGCCACCCCAGATATCTGTAGGAGGGACAATTGCGAACAAAAGCTTCCAAAACACTGTCAGGTAGTGCATCATGTAGTCTCCGTATGTTGGTGTTGTTGGCTCGTCACTTTCCTCGTCATCACCACTTCCACTTACTGTCAGGGCGTCGACAAACTGCTCTTTCCAAGATGATGTACCAACAACTAGTGCTAAATTGGCCTTGACTAACAATTTGTCGACTGTGTTCTTGAATTCTTTGCTTTCAATTATGGTGACTTCTGCTTTTGAAACATCACCTGATAAAATTAATGACAGGAAGATGTTAATTTGAAGAGAATTCAACAAGTACAGAGATACCAACATGAACCAGAAAGGTGATGCACCAAATAAGTTTTGAGACTGATCAAAAAGAGCTTCCATAGTTCTTATCATATGGAATGGAACAACCACATCAATCTCTTAAGACCTTTTCGAAATAAATTTGACATATCTGTGACCTAGCTGGGTTTTTATGTTGTAAAAGACTTTATACCTAGTCTGGGCTTCCCAAGTTCCTCAAGACGTTCTTTTTCTGCATCGTAACTGATATCAGTACCAGCTCCACTATCGTCATCTTCATTCTTGACAACTTTTGGTTCCCCAAGAACAACATAGAAGATCTCTTTCTTCTCATATTCTTCATCATCTATGACATTGATCTCTATGTTTTTCCTAAATTAATATGAAAAGTATGAGAAAAATTCAGTCAAGGAAGTAACAAATACGTGTATAATCCAGTTGAGGGTAGTATACAACCCAAACAAAGGTAATGACTCAAGCAAATCACAAACTACACAGACAATATTATTATGCAATGCTGGACCAATCAAAACTCAACACAAATACCTGTGGGTGTGACATTAAGTGCAGGAGAGTGCGTGGGATTGAGTAACAGTTGGTGCTGGTTTTAAGTTACACAAGTTTTTTATAATAGCCAATCACTTAATGTGGTTATGCAAAACCAAAACAAATGCAGATCACTTTTTTATGCTCAAATAAAAACCACTCTAACAGGAGATTACATCAATTACCAACTAACTAAATGAACGTAAACAATTTAAATACACACAAATGACCGGTGCAATTACAATAACATATGGTCTGAATAGAATTTTACAGTTAGCTGCATGTATGTGTGACTATATAAGAACTGTATTCAAATCTTTATAACTTCAACGGAGCTGCAGGCACATTGTGACTGTAGTGAAGTTTAAATTGCCCACTGATACTAATAATAATTACAACTGTTGCTCTTAATCAATCTACATCTTGGAAAAGTGTGAAGGAAGTAGGCATGTTTGATTAGTAAACAGTTAGTAGTTGTCCTTCATAAATCATTTCCCAACAGGTAAAAAAGGTAAATGATACACATTTTGGACAAAATCAGTCCGCACATTCAAATAGCTGGCACAATTTTTTTAAAGAAATTAGGGTTGATAGAACTAAATGTCAGTTCTGTCTAAAGCTTAAACTTAATGAATTGGATTCTTCATTTAGCTGTGCATGGATACCCGTTTTATCAGAGGAGTTGATTATTACGTCTGAATTTCTTCAGCTTTTCTATTTTTCTGTTTTTATTTTGAGCTTTAAACCTATAAATCATTTCAAAAACCAATGATCAAATTTTCTTCAATAATTCTGTTTCCCAAATCTCTATTCCATGCTGTTCTATGTGAAACAATATTGAATGATAATAGAGAAAAAGAGAAAATACTGTGACATTTATGACCAACGACAAATTAGCAAGCACTCATAACAATGAATTTCTGTGAAGGAAGAATTGAAGACACCTCGGTTCCCCTGAGGTGTTGTTTCTATTCAACACTGCTTTTTTACTACCAAAAAAAGAATTTCCAGGTAGAACAAAGCTTCTAATTGAATTTTTAGGGAGAACAAAGCTTCTAATTGGTAAATATGTGTGTTATAAAAAGAGTAAAATAATAAGAGACTTAATTTACACCCTTTCTCGTTAAATATTTATGCAAACTGGCATTTACTTTGATTGATATATTCAAAACCATAAAAAAACCTCTGCCAGAGACAAGTGTCTGCCATTTAAGTCATCCAAGAATTCAACTCTTTGAAACAAATATAATTCAGCTTAAAAACTGTGAGAAAAGTTTTATACTTCAATAGTGATACTGACTTGCCGACTAAACTATTACTGTGTAGCCAGGGTTAACTGCAATTTAAAATTGTTATTGCCTCAAGGCTGGCCTTCCCCAGTAGCAGAATTTAAATAATATATACCTATGATGCAAAGTTGACAGTAAAACTAGAATAGTTCCATCCTGTCTGCAATAACAGAAACTGGTCCAGAATACTATTTTAACCTAAATAAATAGTAAGCATTAAGAGAACAATAAAATTTTGTCCAACTTGGAAATGGAGTTACTGTAAGCTTCCACTAACTTGCTATTTCCTTTTGACTTTAAATGATTCATCAGATGGGCAAGAACCAAAATACTGATGTAACTGAATCTATTCAGGGAGATTATTATAATAGTTTAAGGTAGGTGTTGGTGATGTCCAAAACTACACAGCTGTCTGTGAGCAATAAGATGAAGCAACAGTAACAAAGCCTTTGTTAAATATCTGTACATTAAAGCTTCAATGACTTTTATTTTCACTTGCAAAACCTGAACTGAACACCTTCAATTTTAGAATGATACGTCACTCACTATAAGTATAAATGTTGATGAATACTGTACTTTTTTTAAACATTTTGATGTTCAAATAAATTGTGATATTTACAGGAAGCAAGATAAAATTTTCACTAAGTTCCTCAAAAAGGGTGCAAAAGTAGGTCGGGAATTTGTTCCAATGAAGAAATAGCATGGAGCAGGTTGTTACAAAATATATAATATCGTGATGGGTATTGCTGCTGACCCTGAGACAAAATACCTTTAATTTTCTTTTTGACAACCACTGTTAGGCTTTCCAAAGGCCAGAAAAAAATATTTTTAAGGTCAAAGGAAAAGTCTTTCGAGTCAGGGAAATTGACATTTTTGAAAAAAAGGCAAATAATATTGAAATTATAACGTGGCTGATTTAACACCATTGGAGGCTGGTTGCAAAAAACTGTTGTAAGGGGAGGCTAGATACCACTAGTATATACCCAGTATTTTGTTTTTATTCAAGTGGTGAGGGGAATTGTATTTTTTTGTGGGGGAAAAGTCAGGGAATTTTGAAAAGCGATATCTGTGGCAACAATGATTGTAATCAAGTTACTATCAGCGATATGCATACTGATAACTCATACATCAGAAGTTTTGACGTTCTTGATAGAAAGTTCTGTTGGTGAGATCAGATTCCGAGAAGTGTTCCTGATTGTTAAAACCAAAAATATACAACAGGATTGAGAAATTGGACAGAGAGAAGGAACTGTCTGAAATCTCTTTCTACCACAACAGCAGCCATGGGGTCCAGATATCCCTTTAAATGTTTCAAATGTTTAAAATCAACACAAAGAAAGCCATTCAACTATTCAGGCATCGTTACTTAAACATATGAAATGTATTTACTGCCAGCTAAATACATGTCTAAGATTATCCTGTTGTGATCACCAATATCAAGACGACAACAAAACTCTGGCAGACGTACATTTAGTAACAAATTAATTCGAGGCTAATTATCTTTCTAAACACAGAAAGAGCAATGTAATTTACGTTTATGGAAATTTGTCCCCCCCAATGAGGAAACTGTTATGCCATTCAAGCGAAGAGGAGATTTGAAGGCGGCAAAATATCTATAGAGAAATCGATACCAGAATTAACAACATACTTATAAATCTGCCTAGTTTCAGTTTCTGAGAGATTTTGAATTTTGATCACCTTAGCTGAACATGCAGTTTTTACTGTTTTTACTGGGTCTGTGCAAGTCGAATAAATTATTGCATCGCTTGCATAAATCAACACTGGGACATCTGGTAAATAGCAGCTTGATGCAAACGAACACTCGTCATCAGCACTGGCAAAATTTTTGGTGAATTCACGGTGGGTAGAGAGAATGTTCACGGGTTGACCTGGCTGTCACGACAATAACACAGGTTGAATCGATCTACCAGGCATATTGTAAACAAAGGCACCCGTTTGATCTTAGATCGATTCATAAAATGGCATTGACGAAACTTTCAAACGCGCTCGACTGTCTCAATTGATTTGAATGTAAATATGCTCGGGATAATAAAAACTCAGAAGAAAAATCTTAAGTTCTCGAATAAAATCGGCTGTTTGTAAATAATGCTGCCTACCTCTTTTTTCTTACATTTTTCCACTCCTAACATTAAGCGAACAGGCAGAGGGTGTAACAATCACCGCTCTTTTTAATATTACCATGTATTTTAAACTTGTAATCTAAACTAAGACAACAACAAGAACGTGAACCTCACCATGTTTCGTCGTTCATGAATTCTAACTCGCCAACAGCATCTTCGTAATCCTCGCCTCCACCTTTAGCTGTTCCCTCCACGGTGTGGTAAGGAACACGGACGGTGCCTCGAGCCCCCGTGTGGCGAATCACTTTGAGTTTAATCATTCCATCTGCCTCTGCGACAGAGTGCTTTTCCTCTTCAAATGTGAAAATCCCGGGATAATCGTCATCTAGGATAGTAACAGTGGCGACACCATCTTTACCAACTTTTCCAGCCGGGCCTCGGTATGTGTTGCGCACCAAGTCGCCGTCCGCTCCGGCAACACGCACATTGCCCAAGTGCACGTAGAAGTGCTCGTCTTCTTCAAATATATCGTCGTCAACGATCACCACGGAGAAGGTCTTGGAGGATTCTCCTGGCCTGAAACAGATGGTACCCTCCGTCTTCTCGTAGTCCTCGCCAGCCTTAGCCGTGCCGTCCTCCGTTCGGAAGTCCACAAAAACCGTGTTACTCGGATCACCGCCAGTGCGTGAAATGTTCATAAACACACTACCACAGTTTTCTTTGACAATGTAGTGGACGGGATCAAAATAAACCCTGACTACCTGCGGGTCTTCGTACTCGATATCTTGCATCTCAATTCTTGCATCTGCTAAGGAGCTACTGGCCTTCTCGAGCTTTTCGTGCTTCATCTTCAGCACATTCCCGCTGCCAACCATCTTGCGAGTGGCTTCGATTCGATAAAACGCTCGACTTTTAGGTTGAAGCTTGAGATTTTCTTGCTCCAGTAGACGTTCAACGGTCTCTCGGTCGGCATCGGGATGCTTCTGGCGAATGTCTTTCAAGGCTTGAATGGCCTTTTCGCGTCGGTCCTCTGTGAGATCGTGAAGAAGATCGTCATCGTCAAATTCTCCACCAGCTTCGGGGAAGTTCGGTTCGTAACGGCCATCGGAGATGTTACCATCGACAAATCCGTCCTTGACTTGAACTCCAATAACGTCGAAATCGCCGGTTTGGATCACGGTCATGCCTCCGCGTACCTGCTTTCTTCGCCTTTTTCGTAGTGCTCTGTAGAACAACAGCTTGCGGTCTGCTATGTAGGCAGCGCCTACCATTATGGGAAAGAAGGCTAGCGTAAGGACTGCTTCCCAGATGTCCACTACATCTTTGGATGACACTGCCAGTATAATGTACAACCACACGTAGGCGAGCACGGACGTCGATGCTGTGATGGCAAACACTCGTAGATGTTTGATACGGCGAACCTCTCCATCAGGAATAACGTAAACACACACTGCAATAATAATCAATAGGTTGAACGCTGCAGAACCGACAATTGTCGAGGGACCGAGCTCGCCAGCGTTGAAGTTATTACCGCAAATTTCAATGGCTGATAGAAGGATCTCGGGCGCAGAGGAACCCAGAGCCATCAGAGTTAAATTTGACACAGTCTCGTTCCATATTTTCACAGTTAAAATACGCTCCTTTCCAGTTTGCTTGTCTGTTATCCTTATTTCCTTTTCTTTCGACGTTATAATTTCTATGGCTGACATGAAGCGATCGGAGATGATCGAAACGCCCAAAAAGAAAAACAATAAGGCAAGCAGGTAGACAAAGGCTCGCCCAACAATCTCGCCAGTAGAAGGATTGCCTCCCCAAACAGGCAAAACAATCCCCGGTTTACAATCTGTCCTTAATTCGCATGTTGTATCGGCTCCATAGACGGTCTGTTGTAGAAAAGCGCACCATAAGGCACATATTATGCCCGTATGAAGCGCAAGCCTTTTAACGTACGGCATCTTTAGTGGCACTCTACATCTATGAAAGATAAAAGTGCGAATTGAAAAAAAATTGTCAACTTCGAAGTCCTTCCGACCCTAGGTTGTTGACCGGACGCCGTGAAATCGGCAGAGCCCAATGAATCGTCACTAGACTTGCGTTCAAACAGCGATCTGTGGTGCGTAAAAAGCATAGAGATGTCTTTTCACATTCAAATTATCGTCAGCAAGATGCCAGCTGCTTCCATTCTTACTGGTTGGTGGAAGAAAAGGAAACCTACCAAGCAACTGACGGCGCTCGCCAATTGAAAAGAACTTGAATTTGGCATGTATATATTATGACTGTCTGCGCATGCGCACAATAACAGATGTGTGTTTTGATAATTTATTTAACGCCGCGCGCTAAACGGAAATATTCCCCCGAGTGGCGAATTTTTTTGATTTAACATTCACTAGTAAATAACTAAAGTAGTCCTTGTTTGAAGCAACGCACGGAAAGCACGTGAAATGAGAACTTAAAATTAAATTTTCCGTTGAATACTTAAGTGCCAAAATCATATGTTTTTGAGCAATTGACAGCCAAATACAATGGCTTACAACGTTAAAAAAAAAAATTTTTGCATTTTAAAAATGAATTCGAAGTGTGGCCTTCAATTTCGGAATGACATATCAGCATAGTTTGTCAAACTGCAAAAACAGACGTGACAAAGTTGGGGGGAAGAACATTCTGGACTTCACGGCCCTACTGACATGACAGGCCGATACAATCAGCAACCTGTTTTGCTACCATGCCAATCTGCTATTATCTTATAACTCCAGACAGCGTCTGACTAAACACAGAACAATTTGTTTTGCGATTATAGTAGCCGGTTATCTTTCACACTCTCGGAAGACTTGGCTATTCAATCCTTAGGGGCTAGTGTGCAGTGTCGAGATACCGTGAGCACCGTTTTAGCCCCTAGTGCTTTGAATAAAGCGCTCAAGTAGCTGCATAACAACTGCCTTTCTATTACATCCCTTGTAGAGTAGACGTGTACTCCGCAAGGAAGCGTTTTTGTCCAAGGGAACGCCCTTCGATTGTTTACGGAGTACCTCATAGAACAAAACGACCGAATTAATTGACACATTCAAGGGTAAGATTATTCCCAAAAGAATTATATTTAATTGGTACTTGAATTGAATGCCGAACCTCTCTCTTTCGACTGAACAAAAGAATTTTTTTTCTATTCAGCCTCTTTCCTTTCGCTGGCGAGTAGGCGATGTTTAAACGCTCATTAACAAGTAGTTAGTGTGTAAATATAGCAAGTCCGAGCAACAGACAACAAAGTGTGACAAAGCTGACCGCAGATAATTGCATCATCGGATTAGAACCATTTACAAAATCTCTAAGTCGCATTACAAATGGAAACGCCTGCACTTGCTTCGGTTAGGGATAAACTGGTTCGCATGTGTGCTTTCAATTGGATAACATACAAGTAAGCAGCAAAGACATATGATAAGCGCACAGTTCTTTAGAAATATTTTGCAACACTCAATCACTGTCTCATTGACAGAAAACGATTCCAATGTTCATACAATCACTATATTGAAACACCCGGTTTTATGATGGCTGTCATGACCTTATCGCAACACTGTTTTAACAGCTCCTGTGTGTTCAAAACAAATACTCTACCCACTTATAAAGTATACGATCCTGGAATATTACAAAGCTGTTTACTTGGTCTTTCCATCTTAAAAGGGCTCCATCGCTGCAGGAGCCAAAACGCGTTGACAAATGTTTATATGGAAATGTGTCACGCCGTTAGCGCAAAATGCTGAAAGGGTTCTTTTCATCGGGAAACTTCTGGAACGCACACAGAATATCACTAAAACTTCCATACATTTCATTTTGAGCAGGTGGGGTTATTTTACAATATCGGGGCAAAACTTGTTCCAGCACACAAACATAGCAAAAATGTAGTGTAACATTTAAGACGCGCTTATCGGAACAACATGGTGTCTAAGGTCGTTGGAGATCATGTAATTGAAAGGTTGTTTTGAGGTTTTTCACTCCTGCTGATTTTTCAACGATGTGGTTTCGAAATTATCGATCAATTAAGCTGTAGTCTTGTTGCCGTGTTATTGCTGCAAATCAAGCCTGATCATGATTTCCTTGCCATTACGTGCGATTACTGTACGAGGTCTGTGCCAGCAGTAACGCTATTTAACGCAGGCAAGCTTATGCTAGAGAAAACACAAGCTTGCATGAGGTTACTAGACCATTCAGCCGTGACCGGCCGTCGCGGTTGTATTGAAACGCGCGCCTGTCAATAAAACAAGTGGTGACGCAAAACTGAACTGCACTAGCTCTGTCCTCGAGTCCAAGCACATCTCAACTCTGAACACAAGGGTGCAAAGCTTAAACATTCCACCAGCGACAGAGCCAAGCTACCATGCGCTTTAAAACGAACATTGCCCTTTAACAACGCTATTCTGGTAAACAGCGCTGTTCGGATCTCACTGCTAGGTCAATAAGGGTACAAAAACTGATCAAGTGCTCCACTCGAGCTAATCACGACGTGATTCTCACGCAATGCATGTTCCGTCACCAGGGGTGCTCCCCGCCACAATTTGTCTCCCGTCAATTTCTCTATTAGAAGCTGGAGCAATGAACAAGATTCAAATTAATGAAAGTTGCGAATCCTGCAGCGAGGTATCAAACAGTTCCATGTAAAAACGGCTATTTCAAAGTTTAGCAATGTTAATAGGTCAAGCTTAACCCGTCCCTTTGTTTTGTGACAAGTTCGTGTTTATCTCATCAGCAGTGTGCGTTATGGTTATTAGGTCACTGTAGAGTTCGCTACACGCCCTTTTCTGCCCTGTCATGCATACGATCAACAACTCACTCCGTCGGGCTTATATTGTTATAATATCGAAAAGAAATCAAAGTAATATCAATATTCATTGCTGTATCAATTAAGGAGTCTTATTATAAATGCTAGAGTGTCTCTTAACGCAAAAGATTAGCACAAAAATAGTTTTGTTGGTGATCAACTCTTTTTTTTATTTTAATTCAACGCTATTGCCCTTGCTTGCTAAAATTATGTTGCACTTCGAATTCATTAGACTTCTTTCAAAGCGCTTTACTAAGTATAAATATATCCGAGAATTTTATTTACAGTACTTTCTAGACTAATTGCCGGTGATGTTTCAGTGACTTCTAACCCACTGTACGTCTACTGTTAGTTTCGATGGATCTCAGTCAACCATTACTGACCATTGCTAAGCTTATCATTCTGTGCTTGTCCATGATTCTTAAAATGTGTCTAGCCCTTTGTTTAGTTTGTCAAGACTAAATTCACCGCGTGCCGGCTGCTTCGGATTGTTCGGACCTGATCGGCGCTCGATGTTTAGAACTCGTTTGGTTCTCGCAGTCATTTGAAGACAGTTCTGTTCTGCTTACGTGAAGCTATTTAGGTGGTTGTGGTAGGCGAGTTGAACTGGTTGTGTGAACTTCGGGTTGGTACGTGAGGAGAACAATTAAGACCCATATATGAAGCAACACCTAGACAGCAATAAATAATCAAAAAAATCTTTATCAATTGCTTTGTCCTCAGGAAACAAAACTTGTTTAAATTTATAGAGAGAAAAAACATAACATTGATACGGTTAAGTAAACTGAGAAATTTTACCGTAATCTCCGTGGCACGAAAGTCAATGGTTGATAACGACTCATTCGCGCCGTAATAAAAACAAACGTGCTTGGGGGATTTAACGTTGACATGGCCCAAATAGATAATAAATTGAAAAGTCTTGACCATCATAACAGCAGCAAAAAAAAGAGTTTTGTATCAGTTCTGTACATCTTAAAGTTAAGAGTTTGAAAGTCACCTTATTAAACTACGCAAATTAAAAAACCGTTGCTCAGAAACCTCTTCTTTTAGTTCATGACAGAAGTTTATAATTATACTTCTGATCAAAACAAATTTGGAAGGATACGATTTTGCTTCAAATCAGTAAAGTCTGTAAAACTTCCCTTCAATCAGCCCCCTGATATAAATGTCTGTCTAGTCTGACACATTGAATCTAAACAACACACTCAGACCGATCAGAACTGTTCCAGGTAGTACATTAGATTTAACTCTTTTTTTTCCGAGGTCAACTGATGCACGATTCAATTTATGAAAAGGAAGTGTAGGTGTTAACTTCAACGAGTTTTGCCGCAGAAAATTGGCTCAGCCGTTTTCATGTGGAATGACAAAAGAGGAACTGAAAACTCTAATTTTACTGTTTTCAAAAAAGAGTGTGTATTCTGAAAAACTCTTCCGTTTACCCCCCCAGGGTCACAAATGAAAAACTTGAAACGTTCTTTGATGTTCTATGTTACACCGAAAATGAACAGTCCGTTTGCTTTTGGCAAACAAAGCAAAGGAAAAGATAGTTATTGAATAACAAGGAGGATTTCACTAGCATTAGTGTAAACAGAAATATATTAAGTTTTCACTCGAGTCAGTGTTTTACGGTATCTCAAACTGATAACCAACACAGATAACTTTACATGGTGTTTATAAATTTGAATAATTTTCGTTGCTGTATTGCAATTATTTTAAGTAAAACAGACTGGTCCGAAAAAGACCATATTTGCATAAAGGATGTTAAGCAGACAAGACAAGCTAAGTACACTGAATAAATAGGCAGTACATGAATGACAAGAGAAGTTTACCATGTAAATAATGACAAACAGCCTCGCAACTGGATATCTTCTCAGAAATAGGCCAAGTCTGATACTGAAACAGAAAAAAAAAATTATCTAACATGAGACAAGAAATCTCGCCATTTTCAACCGCGGACTAAAACAGGGTTAATATAGGTTTAACAATAATAGCTCCGCGATGCAATGTTAATAAAAGTGAACACTTACAGTACGGCCGTCGATTAAGCGATTTATTGGAAGAAACTATGAGAAAAAGCGGTTTTACGACTGGAATTGCGATCTTAAAAACTATCTGTTTTGACTTGTATTATCATATTTCACCTCTCCTCAAAAGGAAATTGATGTCGAAAAAATGGATTTGCATTACAATTCATTTCCTTAATGGTCGATCATACAAGAAGAATCTGATTTTTATTAAAAACAGTGTCGTGCTAACAGGTTTTGTAACACAGGCCTTCCTGACAGATATGAATCTGTCTCTTTACAATTGTTGAATGGGTATATGTGTAGTTTTAATGATAAGGAACCGATCGTTCCATACGTAACGACAACT
>Ga0126343_10000347_pt1 | contig 17167 bp, 14 predicted proteins | sample Cyp2metagenome_FD_92531 | JGI IMG/M metagenome (GOLD analysis project Ga0126343, IMG submission 92531) | Coral microbial communities from Lord Howe Island, Old Settlement Bay, Australia - Cyphastrea 2 metagenome | ecosystem: Host-associated > Invertebrates > Cnidaria > Coral ...
AGCTAAGGAGTAGTCCCGAAATAACTTCCGCATTTATGGAATCTGAACTCCGTTCGGACTGAGCCTGTCGAAGTCCGGTGACAGCACCCTTCGACTTTGCTCAGGGTGAACGGAAACCGGGAAATTATTTCGGGACAGATCCTAAGGGCATTCCGGATATCGGAAAATATGCTCTACTCGCCGAACGGCAGATACTCCACCACCTCCAGGTCAAAACCGGACAGCGCGGCAAAACGAATGGGTGAGCTTAACAGGCGCATTTTGCCCACACCCAAATCGCGCAGAATCTGCGAGCCAGTGCCCGTGGTCTGGTACACTCTGGACACACCATCGCCGGCACTGCGATCGCTGTTGTCCACAAAGCGTTCCAGGGCCGAGGCCAGATTCTGGTGAGTGCCGGAATCCAGCAGCACCACCGCCCCGGAGCCTTCCTGCGCCACCTTGGCCAGCGCCTTGTGCAAGGACCAGCCGGGGCGGCCATCGTTGTGCGCTCCCAGCAGGTCACGAAACGGCTCCATGGCGTGCACTCGCACCAGCACCGGTACGTCGCGGGTAATATCGCCCATGCTCAGGGCCAGGTGGGTGCAGTTGCCGATGTTGTCCCGGTACACCGTCAGATCAAACTGGCCAAAGTCGGTATCGATTTGCCGACGCTCCACCCGCTCCACGGTCTTCTCATGGAGAATGCGGTAATGGATCAGGCTGGCAATGGTGCCGATTTTCAGGCCGTGCTTTTCAGCGAATAGCTCCAGGTCAGGTCGGCGAGCCATTGATCCATCGTCGTTCATTATCTCAATGATGGCAGCCGCTGGAGCCAGTCCAGCCAGCCGGGCCAGGTCGCAACCCGCTTCGGTGTGGCCAGCACGGCTCAACACACCACCTGGCTGAGCACGCAGGGGAAAGATATGGCCCGGCTGGACAATATCCGCCGGACACGACTGCGGGTCCACCGCCGTCAAAATAGTTCTGGCCCGGTCGTGGGCTGAAATACCAGTGGTTACCCCTTCTGCCGCTTCGATGGAGACGGTAAATGGCGTGCCATAGCCGGAGTGGTTGTCGGCAACACCCACCATCTGGGGTAAACCGAGGAAGTCACAGCGTTCACCGGTGAGCGTCAGACACAGCAGCCCTCTTGCCTCACGGGTCATGAAATTCACTATTTCCGGGGTAATTTTCTCCGCAGCAATGATTAAATCACCTTCGTTCTCACGGTCTTCATCATCCATCAATATGACAGGCTTACCGAGGCGGATATCCTCCAGAAGTTCTTCGATGGAGTTGAGCTGCATAATGTTCCTCTGTCGCCGGCACAGTTGGCCCCGGACGTTAATCAGCTGGTGACCTTGCTGGTCAGTCAGTTTATGGGCATTTACGTGCTCCGTTATGCACAACACAACAGGCATAACCGCTGGGAAAGAAAGTCTGCCGCATTGGCCGCCACGGATCCACGAGTGCGCCATTCTACCTGTTTCATCCCGCGTTAGCAGCTGTTTTAGGGTACCTCCAAGTCTGAGTGAACTTCTTTGACGGTTGAGGTTCAAAAGGGCTAACCACAGGCAAAAACAGAGGAAAGTATGAACATAACGCAGCCAGGTGCAAATCAGAGCAGACTGATGATGGACTGCGCTACCTGCCTCCAGAGAAATAACCAGCACTACGCCAGCACCAGAAAAAAACTGATTATGGCTGCTGCCTCCGTTGGTGCAGCCACCTTCGGCTACCTCGAAGCCAGAAACGCTGACAACGAGCCATTTCGTAACGCCAAAATTCATAACGCCAAAATTCATAACACCAAAAGTCGGGTGCAGGCCCAGATGCAGGTCCAGGTGCACGATTTCTGCATAATGGGCATCACCGTAGGCGCATGTGTGGGCGCATTGGCCGGTTTGACGACGAGCAATCTCTACGAGCTGGCAGATAGCATGTACACCCGTTTATTCAGCCGCAAGTGCACCTGCCTGCCGGCGGAATCAGCCAGCACAGAACACCGGCAACCACCACAGGGCACTCCTCGGCACCAGGCGGCACAGATCTTTGATGATCAGTGGTATGAGCCATGGCCAGAGACGGCCAAGCCCGACGCATCGGATTCTGACGGAGACTGGGAACAGATTGTGCCCGACGATGCCGGCGTCAGTTTTATTGAAAATACCGCCAATTTTCGCCAGAAGTTTTTGCAAGCCATTTAGCGTTCAGCCAAGTGGCTGCGCAGTGATTTTCCAGTCATTACCGATGGCGCGGATGTCTTTGATCATCAGCCGGTGCTTTTCTGCCATGCTCTGCAGTGGCAGATGGAACAGTGGTCTTGCCGCCGACCCCATAAGCACCGGCGCCATAAACACGATCAACTCATCCAGCAGATTTTCCGTCAGCATGGCACCGGCGAGCCGGGCACCGGTTTCCAGCAGCACTTCGTTACACTGTCTGCGGCCAAGCTCCGCCAGTACTGCGCTCAGGCTCACCCGCTGCTCAGGCGTCTGTTCAACCACCAGCACTTCGGCACCAGCCCGTTCAAGCGGTAACTTTTTATTGGCATCATCCCCCCTCGCCGTGGTGACAATCAGGCACTGTCCGGGGCCGGATATCACCCTGGCATCAACCGGCGTTTGCAACTGTGAATCGAGCACAACACGCAACGGCTGGCGAGTCCCGGCCAGACTTGGCTCACGCACCGTCAGCGATGAGTCATCCCTGAGAATCGAACCAACGCCAGTGACAATGGCACAGCTTTGCGCCCTGAGTCGCTGCACTTCCGAGCGCGCTGGCGCACCGGTAATCCACTGGGACTCACCACTGGCCATGGCAGTGCGCCCATCAAGACTCATGGCCAGCTTGGCCCGCACCAGAGGGATTCCGGTGGCCATGCGCTTGAAAAAACCCTCATTCAGACTGCGGGCATCCTCCTGCAACACGCCGCAGGAGGTGGCAATACCCGCTGCACGTAAAATGGCCATACCGCCGCCCGATACCGCCGGATTGTTATCCTGCATGGCTACGACAACCCGGGCAATGCCGGCAGCTTTCAGTGCCTCGGCGCAAGGTGGCGTGCGACCAAAGTGGCTGCACGGCTCCAGCGTAACATAGGCCGTTCCCCCTTTGGCCTGACTACCGGCCATGCCCAAAGCATGCACCTCAGCGTGGGGTTCGCCGGCCCGCTCATGCCAGCCTTCGCCAACAATGGCACCATGATTGACAATAACGCACCCCACCCTGGGGTTAGGCATGGTGGTGTACCAACCCCGACGAGCCAGTTCAATGGCTCTGGCCATAAAGTGACAATCAGCAGCTTCAGGTGTCATGTGCATCTCAGTACCGGCAGCGAAGTAAAGGAGAAATAGTAGCCAACTTACCATGCCCGGAAAACCTCTGACACCACGCCCGTCAGGCTGATGCGTATAACCCTTGACGCCCCGGTAAAAATACTCATATAAGTGGTAGAAAAAACAGACACCGGCCATCCGGTGCACCAACAACGAGGTAACACCATGTCAGCGTCCAACGTTAACCGCGCAACGTTTGATCAGGTTATGGTTCCCAACTATGCACCCCAGACCATGATACCTTTGCGCGGCAAGGGGTCGCGGGTGTGGGATCAGGATGGCAAGGAGTACCTGGACTTTGCCGGCGGCATTGCCGTCAACGCCCTTGGGCACTGTCACCCGGCGCTGGTAAAGGCTTTAAAAAAGCAGAGTGACCGGCTCTGGCACCTGAGCAATGTCTACACCAATGAGCCCGCCCTCGAGCTGGCTCAGGAGCTGATCCGGCACACTTTTGCCGAGAAAGTATTTTTCTGCAACTCCGGCGCTGAAGCCAATGAGGCGGCATTCAAGCTGGCCAGAAAATACGCTTACGACAACTTCGGCCCGGAAAAACACGAGATCATCGCCTTCCATCAAGCGTTCCACGGCCGCACCCTGTTCACCGTGGCCGTCGGCGGCCAGCAAAAATACCGCGAAGGCTTTGAGCCAGTGCCCGCCGGCATCACCCACACCACTTACAACGATCTGCCAGCCCTGGAAGCGGTGATCTCAGATCGCACCTGCGCGGTGGTGGTTGAGCCGATCCAAGGGGAAGGCGGTGTGATTCCGGCCAACGAACCATTCATGCAGGGCATGCGCCGATTGTGTGACCAGCACAATGCCCTATTGGTGTGTGATGAAGTGCAGTCCGGCATGGGCAGAACCGGCCAGTTGTTTGCCTATATGGGTCTTGGCGTCACGCCAGACATTGTCGCCAGCGCCAAATCCCTTGGTGGCGGCTTCCCCATCGGGGCCATGCTGACCACCAGCAAAGTGGCACAGAGCTTTGGCTTTGGCACCCACGGCACCACTTACGGCGGCAACCCCCTGGCCTGCACCGTGGCGCTGGAAGTGCTCAGAATCATCAACGACCCGCAACTGCTGGCAAACGTCAGCAGCAAACACGACCGCTTTTGCCGGCACCTCGACGCCATCAACCAGCGCCACGGTATTTTCAAAGACATACGGGGCAAAGGTCTGTTGCTGGGAGCCGAACTGATCGAACAATACCACGGCCAGGGCAAAGCATTTCTGGCCGCTGCCGCCGATGAAGGGCTGATGATGCTGATTGCCGGACCCAATGTGTTGCGCTTTGCTCCGTCGCTGATCATTCCTGACAAAGACATTGATGAAGGCATGGCCCGTTTGGAAAAAGCGGTGGCTAAGGTGGTCAGTGCTGGCTGAACGCCCGCACAAATAATAAGAGATTTGTCGTATGACTAATCATTACCTCACGCCGGACATCCTGCCCTGGCTCGACCAACTCAATGACCAGCACAACGATATGCTGGCCAAAACCATCGAGCTGGCTGAGATCAACTCTGGCAGCCTGAATTACCGGGGCGTTAACCGCGTGCTGGTGCAGTTGCAGCAGCTGACGGCCCATTTGGCCGCTGAGCAGGAGCGTATTGCCGTCTCCCCGTGGGAGGTAATAAACGACAACGGAGATATGGTTCAGCACCGCCTCGGTGATGCCTTACGCCTGCGTAAGCGCCCAAAAGCCCCCCTGCAGGTGTTCCTGTGTGGCCACATGGATACCGTGTTTCCCGTTGATAGCCCATTCCAGAGTGTTCGCCGGCTCGATGACGACACCATCAATGGTCCCGGTGTTACCGATCTCAAAGGTGGAATTCTGGTCATGCTCAAGGCGATAGAGGTACTTGAGCACAGCCCCTGGGCTGAGCAGATTGGCTGGGAAATTCTCTTTAACCCCGATGAAGAGATAGGCTCCCCCGGCTCAGCCCCATTGATTGCCGACGCTGCCCGACGGGTTCACTTTGGCATGATTTTTGAGCCCTGTTTTCCCGATGGAAATCTGGCCGGCCAACGCAAAGGCAGCGGCAACTTTACCGTGGTCAGCCACGGCAAGGCAGCCCACGCCGGACGCGAGCACCATCTCGGCCGCAACGCCATTCGGGCACTGTGCGATTTTGTTGCGGCCATGGATGATCTTAACGGTCAGCGCCCCGGCATCACCTTTAACCCCGGCTACATCCACGGTGGCGGCCCCACCAACATCGTACCCGAACGCTGTGTGCACAGGTTTAATATCCGCCTTGAGCACCTGCATGATCAACGGTGGTGCCTGACGCAACTGCACGACATTATCACCAGCATCAATCAGCGCGATGGCATCCGGCTGGCACTGCACGGCGGCTTCACCCGTCAGCCCAAGGTGCTCACTCGTGCTAACCAACAGCTGTTGTCCATGACCAGAGACATCGGTCATGGACTAGGCATTCCTCTGGAGATCAAACCCACCGGCGGCTGTTGCGATGGCAATAACCTGGCGTCAGCTGGCATTCCCAACATCGACACCCTGGGTGTGCAAGGCGGTGCCATTCACAGCGAGCAGGAGTATTTACACGTCAAAAGCCTTGTACCTCGGGCAAAACTGAGTGCGGCCATATTATTAACCTTTGCCCGCGCTAGCGCCCACGGCGAGCACTTTGACTGGTTGCATGGAGAACCACAATGAAACTGACCATACAACAACTGTTGGCTGCCATGTGGCAGGATTATCTGGCTCTGACGCCGGATGCCAAACCGATCCACCAACTGTTTGCCCGGCAAAATCAGGGCGTAGTGGTCAATGACCATATTGCCCTGCGCACCTTTAATCTGGACAAAGTCGCTCTGGATAAAATAGCCAGACCATTTCTTGCTGCCGGCTACCAAAGCGCCGATGACTACCAGTTCCCGGCCAAAAAACTCTACGCCCGCTACTTTCAGCATCCGGACGAAACGCTGCCAAAGGTGTTTATCAGCGAACTGAAGGTTGCGGAATTACCCGACAACTGTCAAAAAATCATTCACGACCTTGTGGCGCAGGTACCTGAGAGCACGGTTGACGAGCAAACCTTCTGTTACTCTGGCAGGCCCTGGCGACTGAGCATCGACCAGTACCAAACCCTGGCTGCGCAGAGCGAATATGCCGCCTGGGTGGCTGCTCACGGATTTCGTCCCAACCACTTTACTGTCTCCATTAACCATTTACGCTCCCATCAGGACATCCACAGCCTGAACCAACTGCTACTGGATAACGGCTATACGCTCAACAGCAGCGGCGGCCTGGTAAAAGGCTCACCGGCCGTATTGCTGGAGCAATCGTCCACCCTGGCCAGGAAGATCGACGTCAGTTTTGACGACGGGGTGTTAACGATCCCCGGCTGTTACTATGAGTTTGCCCGGCGCTACCCGATGGCCGACGGACGGCTCTATCAGGGCTTTGTGGCGTCGTCAGCGGATAAGATTTTTGAAAGCACCGACACCGGTCGGCCAGTGCCGTGAAAGGTTTTTCTACACAGCAACAAAACACCATGGAAAAACCCAACACACACCACTGGGGCGAACCGCACTTCCCGAGTCAACCCCATGAAACTGCAACTGGCACACCGACACCAGATATTGACAGCCTTGGAAAAAGGTACATAATGAAACCGTTTTTATAGCTTGTATGGCACAGATGGCGTAAATCTTGAATTCAGCAAATCGTTAACTGCAAGTACCGCTGTGCCGTCCCTGCTGATCGGTTGCCAACGGCTTTCAGGTTATCTTTTTAGTCGCCTGCGTTGGGGCGTTTAACTGTTTTTGATTCTTCAGGAACCGGTTGATTTGATATCGGGGAGAGGTTGTCAGTTGGCCTTGGCCGCAGTATACTGATGAACACTTTGATGCGGGGTGGAGCAGCCTGGTAGCTCGTCGGGCTCATAACCCGAAGGTCGTTGGTTCGAATCCAGCCCCCGCTACCAAACACCTTTGAACCCCCACTGCGGGGTTTTTTGTTAGGTGGCGAGTAATTGATGTGCCGCAGTCGTTTAGTCTGGGGCACAAACACACGGGGCTTTGATAGCCCTTTTTTTGTTTTCACAGTGTTTTTCACAGGTGTTCAGTCGTGGCAGGTAAGCAGTCGCAACTGGAGGCACTTATCGAGCCGATTGTTGAGTCGCTTGATTACCGCCTCTGGGGTATTGAGTTTCTTTCCCGCGGGCGAAATTCGCTGCTGCGGGTCTATATCGATGCAGAAAATGGCATCACCCTTGAAGACTGCGAGAAAGTCAGTCGCCAGGTCAGTGCAGTCATGGATGTAGAGGACCCAATCACCGATGAGTACACCCTTGAGGTGTCGTCACCGGGGTTGGACAGGCCACTGTTCCGGCTGGAACACTACGAGATTATGACTGGCCATACGGCTAATGTCCGGCTGCGAGTGCCTTTTGAAGGGCGCCGGAAGTACCGGGGCATCATCAAGGGAATTGAAGATCAGGATGTCGTTATAGAGGCCGATGGCCACGAGCTTCTGTTGCCGATCGAGAGCATCGAAAAGGCACAGGTGATACCACAGTTCGACTGAATTATTTTCTGGTCGGTCGGTTATACCGGTTTGGCGGCCAGGGATGTGTTGGCATAGGCATGGACTGGTTCAGCATAGGCGAGGCAGAGCATGAGTAAAGAGATTCTGTTGGTCGTAGAGTCCGTATCCAATGAGAAGGGAGTACCGCCCGGAGTTATCTTTGAGGCGTTGGAAACCGCTCTGGCGACAGCGACCAAAAAGCGGTACGAAACTGAAGTGGATATCCGGGTAGCGATCAACCGGGCGAACGGGGAGTACGATACCTTCCGTCGTTGGACCGTGGTCAAAGACGAGGATTTTGAATTTCCCGGCATGCATCTGACTCTGGATGAAGGCAAGGAACAGGACGAATCCCTGGAGATTGGCGACGTCTGGGAAGAACCCATCGAGTCAGAGGCATTCGGGCGCATCGCCGCTCAGACGGCCAAGCAGGTCATCGTGCAAAAAGTGCGCGAAGCCGAACGTCTGCAGATGGTCGATCAGTACCGGGACAAAATGGGCAGCCTGATCTCCGGCACGGTGAAAAAGACCACCCGGGACAGCGTCATCGTCGATCTGGGCAACAATGCCGAAGCGGTGTTGAAAAAAGACCAGACCCTGCCCCGGGAAAACTTCCGCATGGGTGCCCACGTACGCGCCCTGCTGAACGAAGTGGCCACCGAAGGCCGTGGCCCGCAGCTGATGTTGTCGCGCACTGTGCCAGCCATGCTGGTGGAGTTGTTCCGCATCGAAGTGCCGGAGATCTCTGAAGAAGTCATCGAGATCAAAGGCGCGGCCCGCGACCCCGGTTCACGGGCCAAAATTGCCGTGAAAACCAACGATGGCCGTATTGACCCGGTCGGCGCCTGTGTCGGTATGCGCGGCGCACGGGTACAGGCAGTGTCCGGTGAGTTGGGCAATGAGCGGGTTGATATCGTGCTGTACGACGACAACCCGGTGCAGTACGTCATCAACGCCATGCAGCCGGCCGAAGTGGCCTCCATCGTGGTGGATGAAGACAAAGGCACCATGGATATTGCCGTCAGTGAAGACAACCTGGCCCAGGCCATTGGCCGCGGCGGTCAGAACGTCCGCCTGGCCAGCGAACTGACCGGCTGGACACTGAACGTCATGACCGAGCAGGATGCTGCCGCCAAACAGGAACAGGAAGCCGGCCGCGTGGTCCAGGCCTTCCGCGACCGGCTTGGTGTGGACGATGAGCTGGCCGAATTGCTGGTGGCCGAAGGCTTCAGCACCATGGAAGAAATTGCTTACGTTCCGCTGGAAGAGATGTTGGCCATTGAAGGCTTTGATGAAGATATTGTTGAACAGTTACGCTCAAGGGCCAAGGACCAGTTACTGACGCAGGCCATTGCCCAGGAAGAGAAGCTCGATGGCGCCCAGCCTGCTGATGACCTTCTGAACATGGAAGGCATGGAGCAGCACCTGGCCTATGAGCTGGCCAGTCGCGGTGTGATTACAATGGAAGATCTAGCTGAGCAGTCGATCGACGACCTTCTGGACATTGAAGGCTTGGACGAAGATCGCGCTGGCGAGCTGATCATGACGGCGCGAAAACCGTGGTTTGAAGAAGCGGGTAACTGAGCGGGCCACTGAGAGGAGAAGTGTGAATGGCAGATGTAACCGTAGAGCAACTCGCAGCAGTGGTCGGCGCTCCAGTGGAGCGGTTGTTGCAGCAGATGAAAGACGCTGGTCTGACGAAAAGCAGCGCCAGCGAGTCTGTGTCCGATGCCGAAAAACAGCAACTGCTGGCCCACCTGAAGCGAACTCATGGTGACGCTGGTACCGGTTCTGAACCGACCCGGATTACGCTTAAGCGTAAGACCGTCAGTCGTATGAAAGTTGCCGGCGGCAGTTCAGGCAAAAACAAAGTCGTTAACGTTGAAGTGCGCAAAAAGCGCACCTACGTCAAGCGCGAAGCCGCCGAAGAGACCCCGGCAGCGGAAGAGAACACCGCCCGCGCGGAGAGAAAACCCGAAGATCGCGGCCAGCGCCGGGACGACCGAGGTCCGCGCAAAGACGATCGCGGCCCACGTCGCGATGAACGCGGCCAGAAAGAAGAACGCGGTGCACGCACCGGCGATCGCAGTAACGATCGTGGCAACCGCTCCGGCGAGCGCCCCCCACGGCCATCCGCACCGGCGGTCGAGCCGTCTTATGGCGATGCCCCACCACCGCCACCGCCGGCAGACGACCGCAAGTCACGCAACAAGCGTGGCGCCAAGGGTAAAGACCGACGCAGCGATGGCGACGACCTGCCCCGCCGCGGCCGTGGCGGCCGTGGTGGTGAGCGTGATCGCGACGACCGCCGCGGTGGCAGCCGCAAGTTTGCCCGCACCATGGCACCGGAATCCATTGCCCACGGCTTTACCAAACCAACGGCACCTATCGTTCGTGAGGTCTCCATTCCAGAGACCATCACCGTGGCAGAACTGGCCAACAAAATGGCGGTTAAAGCCGCTGATGTGATCAAGGCCATGTTCAAAATGGGTTCCATGGTCACCATCAACCAGGTCATTGACCAGGATACCGCCAGTATCGTGGTTGAAGAGATGGGTCACAAATACAAGCTGACCAAGGCCGACGCCATTGAAGACACCCTGGCGGACGATCAACTTGAAGATGTCGTCTATGAGGCCAAGCCCCGGGCACCTGTCGTTACGGTCATGGGTCACGTTGACCACGGTAAGACGTCGCTGCTCGACTACATCCGCAAAAGCCGCGTGCAGGCCGGTGAAGCCGGCGGCATTACCCAGCACATTGGTGCTTACCATGTGGAAACCGACCGTGGCATGGTCTCCTTCCTGGACACCCCCGGACACGCGGCCTTTACCGCCATGCGTGCCCGTGGTGCCAAAGCGACGGACATCGTTATCCTGGTGGTCGCGGCTGACGATGGCGTGATGCCGCAGACCGAAGAGGCGGTGCAACACGCCAAGGCGGCCGGAGTGCCCATCGTGGTGGCCGTCAACAAGATGGACAAGCCCGAAGCGGACCCGGATCGGGTCAAGAACGAGCTGTCTGCCCGTGACGTTATTCCTGAGGAATGGGGTGGCGACACCCAGTTCATCCCGGTGTCGGCCCTGACCGGCCAAGGTGTGGAAGAGCTGCTCGAAGCGGTGATTCTGCAGGCTGAAGTACTGGAACTGACGGCACCCGACGAAGGCCCGGCCCGTGGCGTGGTGGTAGAGTCCCGTCTGGACAAAGGCCGTGGTCCGGTGGCCACCGTACTGGTGCAGGCTGGTCGACTCAAGCAGGGTGACAATATCCTGGTGGGTCAGCAGTACGGCCGCGTGCGCGCCATGCTGGACGAAGACGGGCAACCGATCAAAGAAGCCGGCCCATCCATTCCGGTGGAAATCCTCGGTCTGGACGGTACGCCAGACGCCGGTGACGAAATGCTGGTGGTGCGCGATGAGCGCAAAGCCCGGGAGATCGCCCTGTTCCGTCAAGGCAAGTTCCGTGAGGTGAAACTGGCCCGTCAGCAAGCGTCCAAGCTGGAAAACATGTTCTCCAGAATGGGCACCGAAGAGAAGAAAACCCTCAACATCGTGCTCAAGGCGGATGTTCGTGGCTCCCTTGAGGCGCTGACGGCATCTCTGGAAGAACAGGGTAACGACGAAGTTGAAGTGAAGGTCATTTCTGGCGGTGTAGGCGGTATTACCGAAACCGACGCCAACCTGGCCCTGGCCTCTAACGCCGTTATCATTGGCTTTAACGTCCGTGCCGACGCCACGGCCCGTAAAGTCATTGAGACCGAAGAGCTTGACCTGCGTTACTACAGCGTTATTTACGACATCATCGACGATGTGAAAAAAGCGCTCACCGGCATGCTCGGCTCCGACACCCGCGAGCAGATCGTTGGTGTGGCCGAAGTGCGCGAAGTGTTCCGCTCACCGAAGTTCGGTGCCGTGGCCGGCTGTATGGTTATTGAAGGTACGGTGTACCGCAACGACCGCATCCGGGTACTGCGTGACAACGTGGTGATCTACGAAGGCGAGCTGGAATCCCTGCGCCGCTACAAGGACGACGTGAACGAAGTTCGTAACGGCATGGAGTGTGGTATCGCCGTTAAGAGCTACAACGACGTCAAGCCTGGCGACAAGATTGAGGTTTACAAGACCATCGAAGTACAGCGCACGCTGTAACCGGCCAAGGTCTTTCGCAATACACCCCAAGCCCGCGTCTCGCGGGCTTTCTGATATGAGCGCTTCATATGGCTAAAGAGTACAGTCGTACCCAGCGGGTTGCGGACCAGATTCAAAAAGAACTGGCCCAGCTGATCCAGCTGGAGATGAAAGATCCGCGCCTTGGCATGGTCACGGTCAGTGCCGTGGAAGTGAGTCGGGATATGTCGTTTGCTGATATCTACGTCTCATTCCTGGGCGTGGATGATCAGGAGAAGATTGACCAGTCATTAAAAGTCCTGAGTCAGGCAGCAGGCTTTCTGCGCTCCCAGCTGGCACGGGCCATCAAGCTGCGTTTTACACCACAGCTGCGCTTCTTTTATGACAACAGTCTGCGCCGGGGCGCCTATCTCTCATCGCTGATCGATGAAGCCATCGCCAAAGATGCCCGCACGGGCAGCGACGAAGATTCCAAGGAGTAAACCATGGCCAGAAGAGGTCGGCGTGTTAACCGTGGTCGTCCGGTAGACGGCATCATTGTCGTGGACAAAGTGTACGGCGCTTCTTCCAACGAAGTGCTGCAGCGGGTAAAGCGTCTTTATAATGCCGCCAAGGCTGGCCATACCGGCAGCCTTGACCCGCTGGCAACCGGCGTATTGCCAATCTGCCTGGGCGAAGCCACCAAGTTCTCCCAGTACCTGCTGGACTCAGACAAATCCTACCGCACCACCATGAAAATGGGCGTGCGCACCACCACCGGCGACCGTGAAGGCGAAGTGGTGGAAGAACGTCAGGTGACGGTTACCCGCGACGATGTGGAAGGCGTACTGAACCGTTTTCGCGGCGATATACAACAAGTGCCTAGTATGTTTTCAGCCCTTAAACATAACGGACGACCGTTGTATGAATACGCCCGCGAAGGCATTGAAGTAGAGCGCCCTGCCCGCACCATCACCATCCATCGCCTTGAGCTGCTGGATTTCAGCGGTGACGAGTGCGTGTTTGAGGTGGACTGCACCAAAGGCACTTACATTCGCACCCTGATCGAAGACATTGGCGAAGCCCTCGGTTGCCTGGGCCATGTGTCTGAGCTCAAACGCCTGAAGGCTGGCCCCTACACCGAGCACCAGGCATACTCACTGGACGAGCTGGCACGCATGCGTGACGAAGCACGGGACGCCGCTCTGGACGCTGAGCAGCAGACGGCATTTGCCGAACTATCCGCTTTGGTGCAGGAATCCGGACGCGAACAATTGAATGCTGAACAAACCGAGCGCTTCAAAACCCTCTCCCGTCTGCGTCTTAAGGCGGGCGATCTGGTCATTGATGGCCTGCTGCTGCCTCAGGACAGCGCGGTCAGCGACTGGCCGCAGGTGAAGCTGGGGGAAACCAGCAGCTACTTCATCTCCCAGGGCAATCCGGTGCAAGTACCCCAGGCGCCAACCAGCGGCAATGTGCGTATTTATGGCATTGCCGAAGGCAGCGAAGGACTGAGCTTCCTGGGCATTGGTGAAATTACCGATGACGGACTGGTGGCACCGAAGCGCCTGGTCAAAGGTTAATCCCCGCTGGCTCTGACACGCTCGCAGAGACACAGTTTTTTTGGACGCCTTCTCAACATGGTGATAGAATGCCTCGCCATGTTGTCATGGCTGGCTGTAAATATGCACGGTCACGCCGGTTTTTCTGTATTGCATATTATCTGGAGATTTAACAATGGCTTTGACTGCTCAAAAGAAAGCTGAAATCCTTAAAAAGTTTGCACGCTCTGAGGGCGACACCGGTTCTCCTGAAGTTCAGGTTGCTCTGCTGACTGCAAACATTGAAGGCCTGCAGGGGCACTTCAAGGCGAATCACAAAGACCACCACTCGCGTCGTGGCCTGATTCGCATGGTAAACCAGCGCCGTAACCTGCTGGACTACCTCAAGCGTAAGGATGTTGAGCGTTATCGTGCGCTGATTCAGAGTCTCGGTCTGCGTCGCTGATCGGCACATAACGGGCGGTGGTGTGTACATCACCTTCCGCAGTCAAGGCACCGCGAGCTGCAATATCTGTGGCTGGCGGTGTTTTGCTATTTGCCAGTTGAAATTTCCTGCTACCCGCCAAAGCGGTTGCCCCGCTCTGGCAAGCAGGGGAAGAGACAAGCAGGAAAACCGTTCATCCTGAGCCCGTCGAAAGATGGTGTCATCACACTTCGATGGGCCCGGTGCGAACGCTTGCCACTCCCCTGAGATCAACATCGCCCGGACCTGCACTGTCTGCATAGGGTGCAATTCAGAATCCTTGCCCGCCGAGGCTTCTCGATTGCATCCATCTCTGTGACAGTTTGGATGCAGGCTGGGCAGTATCGATTAGTCATAAAGGAAAATAACGTGAGTATTGCTCCAAAAGCCTCTACTAAAACGTTCCAGTTCGGTCAACATACCGTCGCCCTGGAAACAGGTCGTATCGCTCGCCAGGCCACCGGTGCCGTTCTGGCCACCATGGGCGACCTGCAAGTTCTGGCCACGGTCGTTGGCGCCACCAGTGCCCGCGATGGTCAGGACTTCTTCCCCCTGTCCGTTCACTATCAGGAAAAAGTGTACGCTGCCGGCAAAATCCCCGGCGGCTTTTTAAAGCGTGAAGGCAAGGCCAGTGAAAAAGAGACGCTGACCTCTCGCCTGATTGACCGCCCTATCCGTCCGCTGTTCCCCAAAGGCTTTATGAACGAAGTGCAGGTGATCATCACCGTGCTTTCTGTGGACAAAAAGCATGACCCGGACATTCTCGGCATGATCGCCACTTCCGCAGCGCTGGCCATCTCCGGCATTCCTTTTGCCGGCCCCGTAGGTGCAGCCCGTGTTGGCTTCACCGAAGACGACGGTTATATCCTCAATCCGTCGTTTGAAAAGCTGAAAAACTCCGAGCTGGACATGGTGGTGGCCGGCACCAGCGACGCCGTACTGATGGTGGAATCCGAAGCCCAGGAGCTGACCGAAGACGAGATGCTCGGTGCCGTGCTGTTTGCCCAGCAAGAGTACCAGTGCGTAATTGCAGCAATCCGTGAGTTTGCCGCTGAAGTGGGCAAACCAGCCTGGGACTGGCAGCCACAAGCGGAAAAAACTGAGATCAAACAAGCCGTTGCCGCAGCTTTTGAACAGAAGATTCGTGACGCCTATCAGATCACCATCAAGCAAGAGCGCAGCAACACCCTGGCCGCCCTGCGTGCTGAAGCCGAAGCAACCCTGGCCGGTGAAGACAAGTTCACCACTGACGACGTACTGACCTGCTTCGCCAAGCTGGAAAAGTCGGTCGTTCGTGGCAACATCATCAACGGTCAACCGCGTATCGACGGTCGTGACACCAAGACCGTGCGCCCGATCACCGTTGAAGTCGGCATGCTGAAAAAGACCCACGGCTCTGCCCTGTTCACCCGTGGAGAAACCCAGGCCATCGTCACCACCACCCTGGGCACTGCCCGTGACGCGCAGTTTATCGATGCGCTGGAAGGCGAAAGCCGTGACGGCTTTATGCTGCACTACAACTTCCCTCCTTACTCAGTAGGCGAGTGTGGTCGTATGGGTCCTCCGGGGCGTCGGGAAATCGGTCATGGTCGTTTGGCCCGTCGTGGTATTCAGGCTGTTCTGCCCAACGAAGAAGAGTTCCCGTACACCGTGCGCGTGGTTTCTGAAATCACCGAATCCAACGGTTCCAGCTCCATGGCCTCTGTTTGTGGCTCTTCCCTGGCGCTGATGGATGCCGGCGTGCCGCTGAAAGCACCGGTTGCCGGTATTGCCATGGGCCTGGTCAAAGAAGGCGATCAGTTTGCCGTTCTGACCGACATTCTCGGTGACGAAGACCACCTGGGTGACATGGACTTTAAAGTGGCCGGTACTGCCCAGGGTGTGACTGCATTGCAGATGGACATCAAGATTGCCGGCATCACCGAAGAGATTATGGACATCGCGCTGGATCAGGCCCTGCACGCCCGTCTGCACATTTTGTCTGAGATGAACAAGGTCATCGCCCGCTCTCGCAGCGAACTGTCGCCTAATGCACCAATGACCATGACCCTGAAGATTGATCAGGACAAGATTCGCGACGTTATTGGTAAGGGCGGTGCCACCATCCGTTCCATCTGCGAAGACACTGGTGCGTCCGTTGATATTGCTGACGATGGCACTGTTAGAATCTACGGTGATACTCGTGAAGCATGCCAGGCTGCTTACGATCGTGTTTACGGTGTTACTGCCGAAGCCGAGATTGGCAAAATCTACACCGGCGTTGTTACCCGCATTGTTGAGTTTGGCGCGTTTGTTAATATTCTGCCTGGTCAGGATGGCTTGGTGCACATCTCTCAGATTGCCGATCAACGTGTGGAAAATGTCGGCGACTACCTGCAGATGGGTCAGAAGCTGGACGTAGTAGTTATGGACCTGGACAGCCGTGGTCGTATTAAGCTGAGCATTAAAGAAGTGGCTCGTATTCGTGAACAGCAAGCTGCACACGGTGAGTAAGACGATTTATCCTCGCTCTGTGGCGGGATAAGTCTTGCAGCCAGTTTCAGTCAAACCCCAAAGAAGCGCCTTGCGGCGCTTTTTTGTTTTTGTGAATCATGTGCGCACTCGTTAGGGGTTGAGAGAATTCAATTTAAACGACACTGGACATATAAACTGAAATGACTGAAAATCTACCGAAGTGCTTTTGCCCATTATTGGTGAAAGCGAATGACTCATGTGAGAAATGATGCCGACGGATGACTGATTACGGCATCAACCCCACATGCCAGCGTTATATCGAAAATAGGAGATGAAATGGATAATCAATACTACGATGATCGATCACAGTTTTTAGAAAATTTGATTGTAAAGCAGCCGGAGAATACCGAGCTGATTAAGGCATATGTAAAGCTAATCGAGAAAAAGGCAGATGTTGAGATTCAGTACATAAAAGGTAAGGAGGCAGTAGAAAAAGAACGAGAGAAGTATTTTACAGATCGCTATAAAGCTGACACTGACATTGAAAAAAAACAATAGAAGCAGGTGGTAATGCAGAATCATTTCGCTGCGAAGAAAAAAATAAAAAAAAAAAATAGGACATCCATAAATTTTATCATTCAAATTGACTAATCGGTCATTCAGTCTATTTTTCTATTGGTTCATTCGATCACACCACTGCCACCGAAGAA
>Ga0126343_10000348_pt1:0-7500 | contig 17107 bp, 9 predicted proteins | sample Cyp2metagenome_FD_92531 | JGI IMG/M metagenome (GOLD analysis project Ga0126343, IMG submission 92531) | Coral microbial communities from Lord Howe Island, Old Settlement Bay, Australia - Cyphastrea 2 metagenome | ecosystem: Host-associated > Invertebrates > Cnidaria > Coral ...
AAAAAGGTTATTTGTCGCTTGGGGACGACCTTGAAAACAAACCGGTGCCGTTTTCTCCGCGCGTGTTTTTTGCAATGGAGACTGGAGCTAGTTCCCCCAAATTTTTAACCCAGCATGCCCCGCAACTTCCGGTAGAAGTCAGCAGGTAGGTTTGTATACAAGATACATTATACGTTCCTGATCTGTGTCGAGCGTGACGGTCACATACTTTCATGTTCTTTGTAATACTGACCATTGTTTTCCTCGAAGTCGGTTTAATTATGTGGAGTCTTAAAAGGCTTGTAGAAGCACTCATTTGGACAACTCGGGGCACACATAAAAGTATGAGCACGTATGGCAGAAATGAATGTTATTGAGCCACTGCATTTTACCGAAGGTGTTCAAACTATTTATTTAGGTCAAAAAAAGAATTACATTATGTTTCAACACTGAGTACAATTGGACTTTGCACCAAGCCCAGTCAATAATAACTCAGTTTTGGCGACAGCTGAAATTAACCTTACTCTGTCAAAAGAAATGACTTGAAGAGAAAACCCAATGCATACTTGAGAGAGTATAGGAAAAAACGAGAAACTGTTGGTGGCAAAGAGAAAACTAATGCATATATGAGAGAATATAGGAAAAAGGGACCAGACAGAAATAGAAAAAATCACAATGCTCACATGAAAAAATATAGAGCTACGAAGCATCATGAGCAAAACAACCATTTGCCTCAAGTGAACTGACAGTGTACAATTGATATAAGTGGACAAACAAATATGTGTAATGAAACTCAACACAAACAGACAAACTGTTTGAGAGACTTGATCTCAAAGTTTTACAGAACTGTGAACAAAGGACCAGTTTATGTATGTTGCTGCTGTGACCGATTATGGTGCAAACATAGTGTGTCTTCTGCTGAAACACTAGGAGAAAAACCTCTAGATGTGGATAAGTATTTACTCAACAAAACAAGTGTTGTTGGCGAGTGCGGGTGACTCTTTTACATCACGCAATTAAACTCCCTAGCACATCAAAAGAAAAAATACTGAAATCAATCACGTCACTGAAGGGAAATTTTTAATATTTTCTACGTATATTAGATTTCAATTTTATACTTTATTATTTCATTCTTTTATAGTGTCCACAATTAGCTAGTAGCTAAATACCTTTGACACTTTAATAAAGTTTATGTATGTATGTATGTCTACGACTCAACAACTATCCCCCCTATGTTACTTCCAGCATCTTACAGCGGAAATTTTCCAAACCACCCGCACTCACCATCCCCACCCCTGAAGAATTGGTTTGCATGTTGTTTTAAATGGACTGCCCCTCAAGAGAATTCTAACAGTTTTGCCGTCCTTCCCTTCATGAATGGTGTCACGCAACCACCAACAAGAATTTTTCGAAGGCACGACATTCAAGTTGTAAGTAAGCCTTTAAAAACTTTACAACAAGAATTTCCTTCTCCCAAATTCAGACCATCTATCGAACATCAACCCAACGTGGTTTATAAAATACCCTGTGTCGATTGTGACTGGTGTAGGCGAAACCGGTCGGTGTCGTAAGAAAGACCACATCAGGAATGTCAAAACTTGTGCTAATGGATCAAACATTGTGAAGTAAATATATAAAATAATTCATATTTGTACTGCGGTTGTAGATGAAAGTAAAGAGTGATCATCGCAGTAAATTCTCCAATTTAAGCAACTGGAAAGAGGAAGCCCGAAAACATCAAACATTACGAAACATGCGTGGTCATTCGACCATCGCATAGATTTTGATAATTCTAGCGTCATCGACAAAGGCTCTTTTCGCATTAGAAAAACTTTGGAGGCCGGCTTGGCACATCTCTGCTACCAAGCATGCTGACAATAACTCTAAGCCAATTCCAAGCCAGTATAGTATTTTTTATAAAACAATAGTTAACTAGTTTACACGTTTATACTTTGCTTTTGTTCTTCCCATTGTTTTTATTTCACTTTTTTTTGCATATATTTTATCACTTCACATCCCATTTTTATCCGTCGAAGGCTGTAGACTGACAGCCGAAAGCTTATTTTACGTTTTAATTTTTTTTTTTAGCCAGCGAACGTTTTTACCTTTTGAATATGCCTTGTCCTGGTACGCTTCAATTTTTAATCGTGTTTGTTTTAATAAGGTAGCAGACTCAGAGAAACATTATCGAGAGCTAATCAGGCTCTTTACATCATGGAGAAATGAAAACTGCTGACTTGATTGGTAATTGTTCTTCATATCAAGACATTATTTGCTGTTAAAAACTAAAATACATGAGCAAATGAAACATTATGCACTTTGCAGTTGGGGTGACTTAAATGAGATTCAAGAACAATTAAATAGCATGGAAGACGGTGATTATTATTATTATGATATGATAGCACCCAATACACAGAATTTAGAACTTCAGGATGAGGCTGAAGATGCCCAAGATTTGCACCCTGATTTAACTGAGAGCTATGGTCTCACTGAACAACCTATATTAAATGAAATATCAGATGATGAATACCGACACATGGTCCAGATACTAAATAAAGAACAAAAGCAGTTCTTCTATCATATCTTACATCTAATAAAAACACTTAATCATCCATTTTACTGTTTTCTAACTGGAGGAGCTAGTGTTGGTAAATCGCTCCTTACCAAATTAAAGCCTTCCATCAGGCAACATTAAAATATTATAACACAAGAGCTGGTGATGATTTTCATCAAGTGAAGGTTTTGTTAGCTCCTACTGGTAAAGCAGCCTATAATATCAAAGGCAACACAATACATAGTGCTTCTGCAATACCAGTACATGTATGCCAACCTGTAAAAGACTATAAACTTCTTGATTCCTGTAGACTGAATATTCTCAGGTGTCAGCTGGAAGGTGTAAAACTGATATTTATAGATCAGATATCAATGGTAGGAAATACCATGTTCAATGTCCAAATCAACAATAGGCTTATGGACGCGTATATATATTTAGACAAGTCACAATGCAGCATTCTTGCTCCAAATCTATGGTAAGAGCTATTTAAAATGTTTGAGCTCAATGAAATTATGAGACAGAGAGAAAGTAGAGTTTTTGCTAAAATCTTAAACAGGTTGAGAGAAGGCAATCCCACCGATCACGAAATTTTGAAAATCAAAGAATCGTCAATGACGATAGCTCCGCACTTATTAATGTTCCACGTCTTTTTACACAAAACAATAAAGTAAATGATTTCCGTGAAATAGTGCACCAAGCAGCAAAAGGTGAAAAGCATACGATTAAATCACAAGACAGTGTAATAGGAGCAACCTCTTCAAAGCTTAGAGATAAAATAATAATAATAATAATAATAATAATAATAATAAGACATTTATAAAGCGCCCTTTCCCATGGGTCCAAAGGCGCTATTTACAAAGTCAAAGTTAAAAAATAGTTTTAAAATATTTTAAAATAGTTAAGTTATAAAACACCAAAATCATTTCTAAAAAGCGCGTATAAAAAGAGCAGTTTTAAGCCGACTTTTAAAAATGTCAAGTGATCCAGCATCCCTAATATGTTGAGGAAGACTGTTCCAGAGAAGCGGCGCAATAACAGAAAAAGCACGACGGCCATAACTATTTGTGCGAAACGCAGGGACCACAAGTGGATTCTTCTTTGAAGACCTAAGGTCGCGTGGCGGATAGTAGTTTTTTAGAAGATTTTTAATGTAGGCAGGAGCGAGATCATGAAGAGCCTTGTAGGTAATGGTAAGGATTTTGAATTCAATTCGAAGATCAATCGGAAGCCAATGGAGACTTTTAAGAACACGTGTAATGTGGCAGAACTTTGGTGAAACAGTAACAACACGAGCAGCTGCATTCTGAACACGCTGAAGCTGTTTAATCAAGTACTTAGGTGAACCATATAGTGGCGAGTTGCAGTAGTCAAGTTTTGATGTGACTAGGGCTTGAACAAGAAGCTGGGCTGCATCGACGGTGAGATATTTACGAATGAGACTAATTTTACGAAGATGATAGAAGGCCGATTTGCAAATTGCAGTCACTTGAGGAGCCATACTCAGAGATTCATCAAAAAGGACTCCAATGTTACTTGCTTTCGATGAAGCCAGTACTCTCTTATCACAGACATGAATATGTGACAAAGTAGGTCGAGCAAGGTGAAGAGATGATATAACAAGAAGCTCAGTTTTGTCTTTGTTTAATTTCAATTTATTAAGAAGCATCCAGGTGTCAATTTCTCGTACGCAGGCTTCCAACTTACACTTGCTCAGCTCCATATCATTAAGGGACAACGTCTCGATCATCAAAATCATGAGGCAGATACCTGATGACCCTAAAAAAAACAATCTTCTTCCAACCTTCGTCTAGCTGAAGGTCAAAGAACAAAATTAGCCATGAATATAAGAACTGAAGATGGTATGACAAATGGTGCTGGTAATGAAGGTACAGTTGTATCAGAAAGACAAAGCATATGGAATAATGTGGGTACAGTTTGATCATGCTGATGTAGGAGAAAAAAACATTGGCCGAGAATGGGGTCATATTCCGCTATAATCACCTCCGCAGAAGTAATTATAGCGGGAGGACAAATCTTCAAAATAGTCGTCTCGCGCTTTGTCAATGAGTCAGAAGGGGAAATTAATTTAATAAAAGAAAATGCCATTGTGAGGAACACCAAACACGCCACAAATTCCGGAACGACACTCTTCAAAAATAAGATAAGAAAATTGTGCTAAACGTAACCAAGAAACCATTTAAATTCCCGTGAACATTAAGCTTATGTCGACATGCATGAATAAATCAATGGTTTCACAACAAAATTTGACTACTGTGATGACCTGTTGTCAATAAGAATACAGACCACGCTAAACCACATTCGACTTGTTTTTTACCACTATATTACAGATAACGAAAGAAATCTTTGTTAAGATTTGTTGATAATTGAAAACACCAACTCCGACTTGAAAGTGTATCTTGCAAATGAGCTACTTGTACGCGTCAGACTTTCCTTTCAAAAACTTTTGCAAACTCGCTCAACATGCAGAAGTAATAAGAAGAAAAATTGTTTGGGAAAAGAGTAATGAAGCGTACCCATTGTCAATAAGAGTACAGACCACGATAAACCACTAAAAATTGGAAAGTAACCCAAATAACAGCCAGTACCTAAACGATCTATACGCGGCAAAATTAAGCTTGCAGAAAATCATACACTTTAAGACAAAAGGTGCAATCCTCAGAAGCAAAGTAAGATGGTACGATGAAGGTGAACGCAACACTAGATATTTTTTCAATCTTGAAAACCGATGTCAATCCAAAAAGAATATTGACAAACTAATAATAGATGATAACACTTTCATCTATGATCAATTTGCAATTCTAGATAAACAAAAACAGTTCTATGAGTCAATTTACCAATCCAGAGAAAACGACAATAACAACTCCCAAGAGTCCGTTTTCTTCAAAGCCGAAAACATAACCCCACTTTCTCTCGACGACCAAATACTATGTCCCATCACAGAAGCCGAATGTATAAACGCAATCAACGGATTTAAAAAAGATAAAACCCCAGGTAACGTCGGTTTTTCTACTGAATTTTACAATTTTTTCTGGCCCGAGCTTCGAGCCGAAATGTTATCAAGCTTTCATTTTGCCTTTCAAACCGGATCACTCTCGATCAGTCAACGCCGAGGAGTTATTTCTCTCATTCCCAAAAAAGACAAGGACAAATCACTATTAGAAAATTTACGACCGATTTCGTTATTGAATGTAGACTATAAAATACTTACCAAAACAATCGCAAAAAGAATCGAAAAAGTCTTGCCCAAAATTATCAATCCTATCCAAACAGGTTATGTAAAAGGTCGCTTTATGTAAAAGCGCCGCTGGATCTTTGAGAAGCGTTGCGCTGTATAAGCGATACATTATATTATTATTATTATTATTATTATTATTATTATTATTATTATTATTATTATTATTATTATTATTATGTCATGTTTTACACAAAACACTCGAACACTCCCAGAATCGCAATTTTTTAGATTTTCGCAAAGCTTTCGACACAATTGAATGGAACTACTTATCATCCGCACTCAAAATTTTTAATTTTGGACCCGATATTCAAAGATGGATAGAGGTTATTTATCACAATGTTTCTAGCTGCGTCCTGAACAATGGTCACGCTTCACCCTTTTTCCAACTCCATCGAGGCGTTAGGCAAGGATGCCCTCTGTCTGGTCTTCTCTTCGTAATCGGCATCGAACTTCACGCAAGGGCTTTGCAAAACGACAACTCCATCAAAGGCGTTAACATCAACAAAAAAGAAATAAAACTTTCGCAATTTGCAAACGACACTACAGTGTTTGTAAGTGATCAAGCTTCCGTATCAAATCTGCTAAAACGGCTTTGTAAATTTAAACATGCATCCGGCCTGGAAATCAACACAACCAAAACAGAAGCAATGTGGCTGGGTGCCTGGAGAAATAGAGAAGATACACCATACAACTTCAAATGGCCGCAAGAACCTATCCGTTCAAACCGCTGACTGTCTGGGATTTCTGGCTATGAACAGGTTCTTATAATTTTCAGGTTCTTAGTTGCGGGTTTTTACTGTAATTCAGTGAGCCTTACCGCTGAATCACATTGCGCTTTGTATTTAACTGGTCCTAGAGGCGACTTGGATAACGCATTAGATTTAAATGTATTGGGGGTTGGAGAAAATAGGCTACCTGCATGCTTCCTCTTAACCACAGCCCTTTGAGCGCGTCTGTTTTTGTTTACTTGCATAAAATGGACTTCTTTTTTCCACCAGCGGTTACTCAAATTACTTCGGACATGTTTCATATCTTTAACTTACCAAAACCAGTTTTTATACGCGAATAAGCAAAATTTGGACTGATTATCACCAAGAATCTCTCTTTATACAAGAAGATAAATGTAGCTTATTCTTAATGCAAGTGTTGCCACGTGTTGCTAGCGTAAATTTATTGAGGGATTAAGGAGATTCATTCCTGAACTACCGATAGTCTGCCTCTTGAAGAAATTATTTCATAAAACGCGGTAATAGGAGACAGTTCGAAACGCGAGTTTTGGGGAGGGAGGGTGGGCGGGCGGGCGGGAAAATAAGAAGCAGAGGGGCAGACTTGTTTCCCGTTCAGCCTAATTAATATTCATTGATGAATATTCAGCGTTGTTTTCGTTATGCACCTTACAATTCAAAACTACACTTTGTGCCTTGATCGGATTACCCGGGGTAACCAAGAAAGAACAATAAATTATGACTCGTATAGCATAAATTATTTTAATTATTACAAATTAAACTGCAATGAGCAAATTAGCTGTGGCGTTTAAGCTCCGCCTCTGGTTAAAAAAATCAACCGGTAAATTTGGGGCGCTGCAAGGAAAAGAAGTCTGCCTCCCCACTTCTATTTTCAGCCTCGGTTGTCAAGAAGTTCTGCCGGAGCTAAAATAACAAAGATTTCCGAAACGCGGTAGGCAGAAAAGCAATTAAATCATTAGCATTTA
>Ga0126343_10000348_pt1:10000-17107 | contig 17107 bp, 9 predicted proteins | sample Cyp2metagenome_FD_92531 | JGI IMG/M metagenome (GOLD analysis project Ga0126343, IMG submission 92531) | Coral microbial communities from Lord Howe Island, Old Settlement Bay, Australia - Cyphastrea 2 metagenome | ecosystem: Host-associated > Invertebrates > Cnidaria > Coral ...
GTGCTTCCTTGATGCAGGGAGAGGCCGTAGACTGCCATATGTTGCGTGGAATGATTCGGCAGATTAAAGTGTCTAGCGACCGGTATAGATGCATTTTTGCTGTTTTTCTCTTTATTCTGTTATTTATATTACGTTGCCAGGCACCAACCAATAGCGTAGCTCCATATCTCTGTATATAAACCACACACAACCCACAATTCCTCGATTCGCTCCGACGAAGGGCTAGTGCTCGGAACGTCAGCTTCCGAATCTCTTTACGGTGGCCAATTCACATTATCAACTCAGTTCATAAAAAGATAAACAGCCGGGTCCAATTTTTAAGTGTGGGATAATCTTTTTCACATGATTTTTTGACTGATTTTTAATGAACTATGCGATGTTTTAGCTTGGTTTACGCCATAGTAGCTTGTTAACTTTAAACAATTCAACTGAATGAGAAGCATGAAGAAAACTCACCGACGTAGTGCAGTAGTTACTTCGAATAGTGTATGAGGGGGGTGTAAGGATTTGCGGTGATACGGGTTTGCGTTATTTTTGGTACGGTAATTTTCATTTTAGCTCTTGGTAATGCGCTTTCAAAACATAAAGCGGTTTTCGGTTATTACAACCTTTAGGGGCGGGTTTCGGTGAAAAAAAAACAAGTGTCTGCAGTGATGACACTCTTTAGAACGGTCGGCATCCGGTTGTTTTCCAAGCGCATCGGGGTTTACTATATCGGTGTACAATTTAACTCTGTGGTTTGCAATTAGGGCCTTTTCCAGTTAATACTTAATGCGATTAACCATTTTGGCCAATAATGCGTCGACTTCGAGAAATTCCATGCGGTATGTTAGCTCGTACAGACATACATTCTCGTGTCCTCGTTGTTTGATTCAATGCGCGACAATGCCAACTGAGGTCATCGAGGTCGGAACTGAAAGCGAAGAGGACGTAGTAATTTACTGCGTGGCAATCTTCTATGAAGAAGGAAAGGAAGGAGAGAATTTCAGAAAAAAGAACAAATTTCGTTGTAAGGTGAACAAAAATGAAAAGCGCGTCATCAAATTGACAGAGACAGTTTGGCAAGTACTACCTTATTTTTACTTAGTTTTATGGCTATGATAAACGTCTAGTCTACGCATTTAAAGCAAAACTGATTCCAGATAACTAGATGGTTTTATAAGTCTCTTTAGGTCTGTAGAGGAGGTCGTGGACCTGTAGAGAACCTAGTCTTGCTGACGTCACTTTTCATATAGTGGGCCTCCATGAACGTGCAGTATCGGCATTCGGGGAAAAAACCGATGCGGTTTGCGGGTTTATGACGTATTTCTGTGGGATCAGTGGGATATAGACTCACGAGAATTAGTTTAACGATCACCAGGGCCATAGGCCCGAGTGACTGTCTAACTGGTTTGAGGGAATCTATATCCCACTGAGTTCAAGTGACTTTTGTCTATCCGATCTAGACCATGATCACAACCACGAAGAAATACCATTCTTTTTGAGTTATTTTTTTGTAAAAAAAAAAACCTCTTAGTCGGCAAGTCGGGTATGTTATGGACGGGTGGTTCAGTGAGTGGATTAGTGGATCAGTGAGAGATATATGTATGTCACACCAATCAGATTGGGTCCACTATTAAACACCAATCAATCATTATATTGGGTTTTGAATTAAATGAGTGTTAGCCGCTCTACTACTTATGTTGATGTGGTTTCTGTGATAGGAACAATTGTATTTAAAGACGCGGGATGCACTAGTAGGAATGTGAGGAGGTTGTGACCAGGTTCGAATCGTTTGGGTGTTGTATTGAAACCTAAATATTGTTGCAAAGTCGTGGGTGGGTCGTTAATTCAGTATCCATTGATCAGTTTCAGTGGTAAATTTCAACGAGAAAAGCGAAGAGAACTACGATTAAAATCGTCAACAGAACAAAAAGAAATTATTCTGTGACGCTTTCACATTTATAATGGTTCTTGTTTACTACTGGGATAAAAATACGTTATAAATGAAACTTAATCTTTTCTCGTCAATGTTATCAGGGTTTTGCGCTTTATAGCATTAATAGCCAGCACGAATTGTAGTAGAAGAAAAAGAAAATTTCTTGTTTAAAATAACTTAAGTGAGGTATATGAAGTCTTGGGAGGTCTATGTATTAAGTACGAGGGCTTTGGTGATTAAACAATAAAGACTGACGTCTATTGACGTATGTTGCCGTTTGTGATTTTTAGTATTGGGTTGTTTCAGTGTAATGGTGGCTAGTTATGAACGAGATGAGTTTTGCGTTTTGAAGTAGTTCATGAGTCAGTAGTAATTAAATGGGAAGAGACATTTTATTTCAGGTTACAAAGGGTAACTTGATAAATTTCGTTTTTCAGAACGAGTAAATTCAATTATACGTTGACTAGTAAAAGCGTGACAATCTTACTTTTCACGGGAACTTTTGTAACATGATACTTTTGCTTTTGTCGTAAAGTTATACAACATGAACCCCTTCTTTTCTCGAAAACTTAAGGGCGATGTGCTTTTTTTCACCGTTGGAGATAAATATCGAAGAAAAAATGGAAGAAGAAAGACTTTTTCAAAACACTAATTATCATTTCACGGATAAACAAAAACTGATCTAATTATCAGATAATCACATCTGACAGTTCGAGTCACGGAACAGCACATTCTTACTCAGTTGCCACCTTTGGCGTTTAAAACCACTTGAAATTATGAAAGATGTTTCAGCGAGAACTTACTGTACGAACTATTCAACGACTGCCTCTGAAAAGCTGGTACACTAACTTACAACAAAAGCCTCTTAACACGGATGGTACCTTACAAACGACTTATCCAAGACGAAAACAAAACCGACAAACGGACTTCTAACAACTAACAATAGATGGATCGAAACCGACTAATGACTGATGACAAACTTGATACGAATCTTGCGGGCAATACCATGAAGGCTTTACTGACCAATCACCGCCCTGAAAACCGCCCTGACTGGTAACACCATCGACTGAAAAGCATTATTAACACTACAGCGCACCTCCAGGGACTTGTTATTCACAAAAAATAACTCTTGCACGCCTTGCGTGCCTATGTTTTCAGCCTAATTAGTATGATCTATATAGAGAACACTAATAGCAAAGGTATTTGTTTACAAACATTGTTTTTGTTATTTAAGAGGCTGTCTCTCGAAGAACCACCCACTTAATTTCGCTTGAAAAATAATTTTACCTGAAACTCTGGCAACTGAAAGACTTTACCAAGGTTAGAATAAAAACAGATTTGTTTTGATTCGAAATGATTTTCTAGTCGCGTCAGGAGCCATTCAATATTTTGCCTTGTCAGGGCCCGTCGCGCCGTCTCCAAAAGCATAAAATTGGCATTTTTTGTGACGCCATAAAATGTTTCATTCGCAACATCTAGTATTGAGTCTTATGTCATTTTGCTCATAAACCTTTCTAGTTTTCCGAGATACTAACCAATTTTGTCTCAATTTTAGTGGCAAGACGAAATCAAGCATATTACTGAACACTGTTATTCGCCATCGAACGATGGATGGAAATGGCCTTCATTTAGAAGCTAATTTCTAAAATTTGGGACCTAGCTGAAAGCTCTAGTCTACACAGCTGCAAAGCGTAGTCCTTTATCGGAAAAATATGCAAAAACCCCTGTACGATTTTAGTATTTCAAAAGTTATGGCCATTTGTATCAGCACATGTCCGAGCATTTCCGACATTCAAGCCTATATCAAAATCGACCTATCCGAGCAAATTTTATTATAACTACAGCTTACCTGCTTCGAAACTTGGTTTTATTTCCAACTTCAGTCATTTTCCAAGCCTTCACGTTGTTGAATCAGTCACTAGCAGTTCCAGTAAATTGGTAGGTTTTGGCTTCGAAAATATAGCACGGCTACATCGAGTTTCTTGGAAGAGAAGAAAGCTCGACTCCATGGACAAATTTTGGGCTAAAATACCCTATCGAAACATCTTTTCAGATCTGGATTTCTTAAAGAATAAGATAATAAACTATGCACGTCTGATATCAAGGAGGTCATCGAGCTTTGAAGGCTTAAAATGTAGAGGAAATTCCCCGTTTAGATCGCTGGAAGATCAGATGAATACGGTACAATCAGCGGTCTTCTCTTTTTTCTTTTGGGTAGGTACTTTAAGGTGGCTCAAAACAGTTTCCAGGACTTTCCAAGACGTAGCTTTTTATGGGTCATAATTAACACTCTTTATGAATTGATGCTACAATCATGGTGTCAAAAAACTGCCCAATGACTAGTGAACACGCTGGTATTATTTCTGTGGCACAATAGGTTACCATAGCACCATTATGATCAGTTAAAAGCACCCTTAATTTCAGATTTAACTTTTTCTTATTGTAGAATTTTAATAAGCAGGATTAGATGTAACTTTTGGCAAAGTTTTGAAAAATTCTGTACATGGAGTTCAGAGCCACCTTAGAATGAACACCAGAAAGCGGTGGAACATAAACACTCGCAAAAGTCAGCCTTAGCAGAGCATTGTTTACGTTCTGGTCACACTGTCTCTTGGGAGGCGGCTAAGATCCTACGCACAAGCGCTAATTGGTGCAACCGACGCATTCTTGAAGCTTGGGAAATTAACACTTGCAGGAAGCCGCTGAATCGCGACGATGGCATGCATTTGCCGCACGAATTTCTAAACCTTGCCTTGAGGGACAGAACTTAATAATAGATCCGAATTTGGCACACTATAAGTAACGTGCTTTTTGCCAATTATTTTTTCACTTTCCCCTGATGAAGGTTGTAGGTTCAACCGAAACGTTGGGACTTCTTTAAAACATTGTACATATTTTTATACAATTTTAACCAGAGTAACGTTTTTATTTCTTAATATGTATTCTTGTTGTTTTTGCTATTTTTCAAATCAAAGCTACTGAAACTTAACAAACAAGGCCAGAAGTTTTCTTTACAACAGTCACCGCTGAAATCAAGGCTTTTAGTCCCAAATTAAAACCACTCAAACATCGCCATTTTTTGACGTCTATTTGGCTTTGATTTCAATTTTCTTCAATTTCTTTCGGTAAAATTTTCCGATACTCTCCGACCGGGTAAAGTCTGACAAGAAGAAACTTTTAAAGTCGAAAAAAGTAGGGGTTGTCAAGGTAGTTTTTTCGTGTTTAGCATTTTTGTTTTTTTTTTTTAGGCTGAGCGAAAAACCTGTCTTACAAATTTTTCTGATAAATTGACAGCAAGGAAAGTTCTAAAGGTATAAAATCTCTGCCAAATTTTAAGGAATTTTACCGAAGGAAATTCGAGAAATCTGAGAGGGAACTTTATATTTTTTCACCTCAATGGCAATTACGTCATCAGAATAACAACCAATCTCGTCCCCAGAGCAGTCGTTACCCTTGTCCAGCGGAACGGAAAAACGAACTGCTCTGGGAAAATCCATTTCGAATAACAGGATTCTTGTTATTTCCGGTCAAACTGCGCAGGCGTGAGGTTCTAATTCAAGATGGCGTTCGACTCCTCGGTTAACTTGGAAACTTTTAGAAGGGTAGCAATTTTTCCTTAGAGAAGCATGGTAAACTCGAACGAGAATTGAAGAGGGAACAGTACGATGCCGTACGGGAAAATATGTTCTTAAATACAGGACGGTGGTAGCGTTGTTGCCAACTTGATTTGGCAAATCGTTGATTTATCAATACGGACTTTTTGGCTTCCTCCTGATCGGCTTCGATCCTGTACCGCGTCAAGATTCTGCCTTGCTTGTTGTGTCTCTTCTAAGCGGAGTAATGAGCGAGGAGCTAAATATTTTGGAAGCGTTTATCTTTTCGTCTGCATTCAGCAAAGTATCGCAAAGAGAATGAAGGTAAACAAAAAGTAACAATTTCGACAAATTTACAAGTGCTGTTTGCACATTCAGGAGTCTATGTTTATATCAATACTGTGGCAAAAATGCTTAAGAGAAACGGGTGCAGTATAGTCGTAGTTTATCTGGGTCTATAGTAGTACCGGTTATTTCTTATCATTGTTTTCAATAGCTATGTCATGACATTTAATGATTTAAATGATCCCTGTAATACTGAACTGCATAGGAATTTACTTACTGTTTGGTACATTAAGTGTTAATGGATTTGACCTCATTAACCTACTCTTATATTTTTAATGACAAATTCAAGTTGTTATTTTGTATTCAGTCTACTGGGCAGTGATAGCTGCAATTCAAATATTGATGTTTACATGTACTGTACCAGGGCTGCCACAGGTCAGGAAATGGTCCTGGAAAAAATTCTTCAAGGCCATGGAGAGGCCATGGAAGTTTATTTAGAGTTTGGAACAATTGTCATTTTGAATTCAAGTCAGTGAAAATTGAAATAATCTAATAAAGCTGAGTTAATAAACCATTGAAGGCTAGAAGAAATCTTTGGGTTTAATGTGATCTCAATGAATTTAAATGAACAAGTAGAAGAAGCAGCCACTATTAGACCTGATATTTTGCATTTATTTGGTCAGGGATAGTTTATTTCTATCAGGGAATCTTGAAAATGGATGCCTGTGGCAACCATGTGTAAGTTTATTTTTATGCACCAATCAAATAATTATTTTTTTTGTTACATGTTCCACTCAACATCCAACTATTCACCGCACTGTACTCAGGCAAGTGACTTGATTTGTTGATTAATTATTGTTTATTTAAAGTGGAGAATTCGTTAAGTAATGTTTTTGAATCTCCTTTAAGTGACCACCTAAAATGTCAAGCCTAGGTGGTCACATTCAGGCTAGCATTTATATAGCATAGTGTTTTTCCTAGATATCCAATTTTTTTTATGGCTAATTATGCAGTGTGTGCTCAAAGTTGAAAATGGATTTATAGCCTCCAGATGGTGTTTCAGATGTAGATGAAGTATAAAGCTATTGGTGTCATGACTTAGATGTTCAAACTTAAGAAATAATATGTTAGGGACAGTAAACTTGTTTTATTATATATTTGCGCTCTGTTGCTTAGTGGATTTCTGGTCATAGCTTAGATGTATGTATATATGTTTACATGTTGTTCAATGATTTTTCTATTGCATCTAGTGTATCTAGTTATCCCGGGGGGGGGGGGGGGGACTGCCAAAAATGGGGTTGTAGGTTTTGG
>Ga0126343_10000349_pt1:0-10000 | contig 17099 bp, 7 predicted proteins | sample Cyp2metagenome_FD_92531 | JGI IMG/M metagenome (GOLD analysis project Ga0126343, IMG submission 92531) | Coral microbial communities from Lord Howe Island, Old Settlement Bay, Australia - Cyphastrea 2 metagenome | ecosystem: Host-associated > Invertebrates > Cnidaria > Coral ...
AAGGATAAACCCCCTCTAAAATTTTGGGAAAAAGGAATTCCTCCCCCCCCCCCCCCTAGCAGGGCCTCTCTTTTCTTCTTGACAATTAACTTTTTCACCGACACAGATGGCGAAGGTGGGCACTTGTGGTATCCTTCAACCATCTTTTCCAAAATTGTTCGGTTTTTCCGCCCTAATTAATTTAGCCTAATTAATTCCTATGTACTTAATTACCTATTTGCTTTTTTCTTTTTTCATTTTCTTAAAACAACATTATTGCGATTAAGTGTTTCTCGGTCTTGCATTATAGAAAGGGTGTATCCATTTGCAACATACGCGTTTGCGTTTACCCGTTCAATCTTTTTTGGTTGGTTTTAAGGTTAAAAACATTGAAAAATTCCAGCAGGCAAATACGACAGTTAAACGGATTCAGCCTTTGGGGTAATTCTCCTTTAAAGAGGATATTGTTCAGCAATGTCTTGCAGAAGTCGTTTGAAGCATCCATTTGGGTGAGTATCGCCATACCATCTTCTCCACATGAATTCTTGCAGGTACTCCAACAAAAAGTTAGGATTGCTATTACCCTTCATGACTTTGAATTTGGTTTTCGCCGAGCTCCAGTTACTTTCGGCGTGTTGTGTGTGGACGCCCGTGGCTGGGTCGACAAAGTGGAGAGAATGATTGACAGTTCCGTGGTGCAAACCTAGTCTCCTCTGTAACTGCCGGTAAGCTGCCCACTCGTCGCTGTGTACGATTGATCCAACTCGAACATTGCGTTGGATTATAGGTAGAAGAGTTGCAGCATTACGTCGCCTGACGAGCTGTAAATATGGTCTAGCTGGTGTGTACTGCGTGTCGAATAATCCTAACACCCATCTTTCTCCTCTAGCGTGGCGTCCTCTATGAAACTGATCAATCATGAATCAAAAACAGCATTAATCAAAATAAACTTTTTATCCCAAAAGGTTCAGGTTCAAACATCTCTATGACTTTCTACCTAAGGGGCGGGGCTATTTATCATCATAGTTTCCAGCGGAATTGTTCACCTTTGCAGGTAGCCAAACTACGTTTTGTGCCTGGTTATTAGCATTTGCCCATTCTCTCTCGATCTCCATCATGGAAACTCGGGATAAAGGAAACAGCGTAAATCTCAATTTCTCGGGAAACTAAGTATTAAATACTATGGAAAACAAAAAGCATAAAAGTATGCATATTTTTATTTTTATGAAAAAAATGATTTTCGCGGCCATAGTTTGATTACACAAGATTTAACGAGTCTACGAAATAGTATAATCGGTTTATCTTACGGATAATCTTAATCCTTTCTAACGGAATGGTACAGAAAAATGTCTGCACATACCTTTGATTTGTGATTGAATTTTGACTCGTCGATTTGAACAATGACACCGGGTCCACCGAGTGTAGGCATCGGATGCAAGATTAGCGCACGCCATGCAACTTCTCGACAATTCCGGGACATTTTTACGAGCGTTTTCCTGGATGCAATCCCTTCTGCAGACAGTAAACTTAATGAGCCCCTCTGTGACCATTTCCAAAGAAACTGGACATGTTGTTGAAGAGGTAGTTTGCTAGCCTCAAAAAATGACCCTGTTCGGAGAGACTTGAATCGTTTGCAGCGGTGGCACTTCCTGATAGAGCAGAACATTAAGTGTTATTTATTTTAACAGGAATTAAAGAAAGGACAATCCTTACCCCTGAGGAGGGCTACTTCCTAATAAGAGGCTAATGGCAGTGCGTCGCTGGATGTGGTCGCATTTTCACGACTGGATTGACTATCGTGCAATCGCACCAGAATGCTTGTACTGTAGGTGAGATGTAAAGTGTTCTTCATTCAATATAAGGTACGTACATAAGTATGGATCTGTTTGCCTAAAAGTGACTAAATGGAGTCGATCATTGTATAGTTGGCCACAGAACAGACTATTTAACAATTAGATTATGAGCTCAAGATTTCTATCGCGCTCATGAATCGAGATGGAATAATCTAATTGTTTTGCTATAAATCTACTAGTCGTTCAAAACTTTAATGAATCCCCTTCTTAAAGACAGTTCGAAAATGCCAATAAATTGCCGTAATTATACTAAAAAGAGCACAGGACTACGCTACTCACTATCTATCACCGAACAGATAGTGAGCAGAGCAGCCAATCAGAGAACTGCATTCGTGATAGAACGCTAGTAGATTAACACTAAAATGGGGTATAGGCTTTAGGATGCCAGTCGGGAGTGAGGGGGAGGGGGTTTTCCCTATAATGGCCTGAACGGGGAGGTTCCGCCCGAAAGGGGTACTTTTTTTGGCCTCAGGTACATCGCGCAGAATCGCGCGACACATCCGGGACCTTTTCCATCGCTTGAAGCGCCAAATTTGGAATCGCGTGAGTCAAAAGCTGCAAAACAATAAAGAAAATGGCCTTAAACGTCGCAATATCTACCGCACCGTGCATTTTTTTTAAAATTATATACAGCACAATGATCGCTTAGGTACACTTGGGCTTTTAAAAAAGAGGTATCAAGCTTTTATTCTAAATATTTTTCTAAGTCGTTGATCCTTGATAAGGTTTAACAAACTGATGTTGAAAATGCGTTAGCTTTACATGCAATTTGTATGAAATATTGACTTCATTACTATTCCGATTGAAATTTTTCTCCCGAAATGGTGTTAGCAACTTAGATAAACACGGGCATTTTAAGTTCCCGAACTGAAGGAGGACTGTGCAAAATTTCATGTTTATACGATGACCACAAGTTTTATCAAAATTATAGTTTCTAAAAGTTATACCGAATAGCCCGCTATTTAAAGGCGGGCCGCACTCTTTACAAAGCGTTATGCAAATTCGTGTGCAGCTATATCTTTATTTGACTTAAGAAGCTGACCAACTCCTTTTGATAGAAACGTTTCCTGAATTATCGAACTAGTTCCTCGTACAACAGGCGGTTTGAAAAGCTTAACCAGCGATAAGGGCGTTATTTTTCCTAGTGCGAAATGCCGCGAACTGGAAAACACCGAAAAAAAAAAAAACAGTCGATACACCTAGCAGGTTTTTAGAATATCAGCAGCTGAAATGTGCGATGAGACTCAAGTATTCCCAAAGCTAAATATGTTGACCAATCACAGCCGACTAGTTCTAGACATGAAAATTATTATGCCGCGCGCTAATAATCTGCGAACTCTAAGTGCATGTCGCGAAAGACAATGGCATTCTGCGCGATGATACAAAGATAGGCATTACACAAGTCGAGGTATATAAATGGGTAGGGAAATCGGTCATTTATGTATTTAAAAAAAATATTGTAATCAAAATATTTCGAATAGACCCACCTTATGGATGTATCAGTTAATTATTAAACACAACATGAAAATGACAACTAGTACTGTAGGCATGTGAAAGGGACACTTTTTTCCAATAAAATATATACATAAGGGGTACCTTCTCTACCAAAAGGGTATATACGAGGGTAAGGGGTTCGACCTCGGAGTGGGGCCTCCCCCGTATTAAACTTTGTCAAGTATGCTTGTGGGGTAATGTAAGATTACGGTACTCCATATTGTGCAACAATAAAAACGGATAACAGTACTTACAGTATACACGATGCGACACGTTAGCGAATGGCTACATATGAAATATATATGATAGATAAGAAATAAAATATATCATATCATTGAATAAGTGGATGTGTTATGGCGAAAAGGTGAATGATCAGTTTGCAAGAGATAACCTGGCCTTCTTGAGATGTTATTTGTTATCTTACCACTGATACTCGTCCCGTGTTCTTCGTTTGGTCGCTAATTGCATTCTTCTTCCACATCTTGCACAGTTAATGTTCCTCTTGAGAAGCCTTTTTCTCTGCATCCAAAGAATAAGACGCAACTTGGTCCTCCTATCAGTTGAGTACAGAAGAGGGCCAAGTCTTTCGCGAAAGTAGCTCGGCATGTTGAAACACAATTGATGTTGACTTTAGGGCAGAGGAAAGGCAGTACACCGTAATCCAATTTCCTCTAGTGCCAAAATGAATTTAACGTTTCATAAGAATAATAGGTTACGTATTTTATGTCAATTTCTGTAAACATTAATTTACGCTGGCTCCATTCTAGCCTCCCACGAAGACGTTCTTAGGCTTTTCACGCGTTCACCCCCACGAATCCTAAGAACGTCTGCGTGGAAGGCTAGCTCCATTCATCAAATAGAAGCGACAGTTAACAAAGTTCTCGCTATACCAGGAAACCACCTCCTCCCAGGTGGGACCTACAAATTTTTGTTATCGTCTTAAAGATTTTCATAAGCAAAATTCGTTTTCTACATGAACATTTTACTATAATGATCTCTGAACATCTTAAGCGTTAAAACGTAACGCGAAAAAAATGTTAATGATATAAGACCATGTAAGGAAATCAGAAATCTAATCGTCAGATAGCATTGAAACATGACATAACGTCTCTCAGTCTCTGACGGTCTATTACTTTTAAAACAAACATGCCAGGCGGCTGAGATGTTACGTACAGTATTCTCCGCAGTATTTCTGGTGTTTCTAGTAGTAAAAAGGAAACCTAAAACTTCTCGATTTAAAAATTGCGCTGAAGATAGCAGTTGGTGAAATTCTCGCTTTCGTAAAACGTTAAATCACAATAACAAATTTCGGGAAAGTTAGCTAACGCCCTAATAATTCCTAAACGACATTAGTTACCCTAGACTGACTGAGCAGATACAAATGTTATTGCGTAGATAAGAATATATTACCAGAGATATGTAAAAGTTCTCTGGATAGCCTAAAAAGCGTTTTTAATGTATTTCGGAGGAAGTCGTTGTTAATTATGAACCAATTGCATGTTTGTGAATGATATCACATATTTTCCCCTTGTCAATGAAACTGCATAAGCGCTTGTCTGGTTCGCAAGGAACAAATACAGTTTTAATGTTCATAATATGAGCACGGTCTCGTTAATCACTTTTAGGTTAATTTATATCCAATTCAAGCTGTATTTCTTTTCCTTTAACTTTGAAAATCTTCAAAGACGACGTAATTTCAGTCCAAGGTGGTATCCCCATAACAAAATTCTTATACCGAGCAGTCCATGTTTAATCTCCGAGTGACAAAAGGGAGAAAACTGTGGCGTTATTAGTGCAAAGCGTGAAAATTTTGCATGGAGCTAGGCTCGATTAACAGCGGCTGTTTGTGAAAGGAGACCGCGCTCCTCCCCCAAACTCACGGCTGGACGCGGGAGGGTTCTTTTGCTAGTCTTAGCCAATCAGTTAACCGCCCGCAGATTTTTGTTGGGGATAAATTATCTTTCAGTCGGATTGTGACCTGGGATGGCGGACGATGTGCAATAGATAAATGGCACGCGAAAGAACTTCAGAGACAATTAAGATCGAACTTAATGACAAGAAACGATAGAAAAGTTGCTCGATGGCCAAGTTGTGTGTCCTTTTCAGCCAACAGGGTCAAGAAAATTAAAATGACAAGTTTCGGCAGGGTATCAATTTCACAGCAGAAACCTTGCAGATCAACATGTCGTCTTTGACATGGAGTACCACTTTGCTAAACCGCAGTCTAACGGCGGTGCTCTACTCAAAATCCAACATCTCCTTGGAATACAGTATCCATGTATCTAGCGCTTTTCCGCAGTAATATGAAACAAAATAGGCTGGAAAAACAAAATTTCCAAAAAGAGAACGGCAAATGTACAAATGTCTCGAGCAGTACATGTTATGCGAAACTGTCCGGGTTATAATCAGATGACATTTCCGGCGACCAGGAGCGCCGCACGAATTAAATTATGAATTTACGTCACAGTCATGGTTTGCCACTCACGCGTGCAGCCGTCTCTTTTCGGAGAGGAACGACGCGACCGGGCGGCGGAAATCGAGCCAAGCACGGAGCGCGATAACCCTCTTTAAGGTAGCGTGCAGAAAGGCCTTTGTTATTTAAAGAGACGAGACGTATAAAAAATGTTGAATACGTAGTACATAATTCGGTAGGGGTGTTTTATGTTATTGCGTTCTTTTCCGTTTTACGGCCTTTTCAGTTTTTCTTTGAAATGTTAGGCTCGCACTGGGATGTAACAATCACGCCGGACTATTGCTTCTATTATTATAGCCGTTATCATTATCAACTTCAATTATTCGCCAACCCAGGTCGATCCAGGTCAGAGCATACATCCGAAAATTAACAGTCCTGTCAGAACTCATTCTTTTTCCACGCTTTCTCTCTCTAGTCTACACATACCCAAGTGTCGAAGGTCACAAAAAAGGTCTTCGTGGCCATAGGAGAAGCCGTTTCAGGCCAAAACACACCACTTGTTAATATTTGAAACGAACGGTTTTTCTTTTGTCATTTGCCGTCTAAATACAGTATTATCTCAGCCTTTCCTGTGTGTGTATAAGTCGAGTTATTTTCACCCCCCATTAATCAAGTGGAATGTAACTTTCGGCCATCACTTCTACCACTTTTAGTCCCAGGTTATCGTTATACTCCCGAAATTCTTGACACCCGCCCAGGAAAGTCTGTATTCACGCAGGGTTGATATCCGCCGGTATCGATCATCTGTGAAACTGTGGCGCGGCACTGTCCTGCACAACAGGCGAATTATGTAACGATCAAACTGGACGCGGCATTTTGCGGGAATGACGACAGAAAAAAACAGAGCAGCTGTTAGCAGACTAGTCCATTGTTATGCCTCTTGTAACGTTGACTATCATAAACTTCGAGTTTCCAATGATTAATGAATAACACGTTTCTGGCGAAATTCTGGCATGTTTAACTGTAGCAAAAAGGTTGTACCCGGGAGACCTTCACGCAGTCATGTTCTTTTTTTTTTACAAATGCTGTTCGAGAAGCTCTTCGTCTCTTTTTCGAAATATCCCAGAAATAACTAAAAACCAAAGCCGGGAGATGCTAAGAACTGGTTTCGAAATGTGAAACCTAATTTATTAGCTTTTTGATATTTACTTTTGACAGGCCATATACAACTCTAACCTGGGAGTTTCTTACCCTAGGCTCCAGCGATTATGTCTTCTTAATTTTGGAGCTTGATAGTTTGAGGCGATTTTTCATACCGCGAACACGGTTCAGTTAATGCTATGTATTTCGACAATATGGACCTCTGGAATTTGGGCACAAATTAAACAGCAGGTCCTCCCTATTTTAATTTTTGCCTCTGTGATTGTACGTTCAAACAGCTTTTGCTACACTTTGACTGAGCAAATCTCATTTTTCGCTCCATTAATTGTTACATGCATGGCAAAGTAGGCGTTCATAGAGTAATTATGTCTTGTGGTTTCCCTACTGTGTCGGTGTTTTTGTAGCCAGAAAGGCTAGAAAGGTGACAATTTTCGAGTAATAGATCGTAGTTTAATTTGTCGTTTTGACATCACCGCTACCCGGCCGTCAAATTTATCGAGGCAGGTAGGCAGACGAGGCAGTACATATACAATGGACTGGTTTAAGGCAGTTTATTTCCTTAATTTTCTTCTATTGTCTAGCGCAACGCGCTCATCCACCTCAGTTGATTCATAAAGCAGATAAAGACCTGTTACGCGGGGTATGCCAAGCTGGTCACTATTTATCGTTTTCACACCACGTGAAAATTATATTTTACTTAATGGAAAGGATTATAGAAAGCATTAATTGACTATCTCAAGGTAATGTCTGTTACATCTCTGTCATATCTTGGCTGGTACTCAAGTGTCGGCATTATAAATGAGGGTTGAAGATTATGAATCCATTCACACACTTCGTGGAATCACCTGTGTGCCTGTAAACGTATTCAGCTATGACCTCTACGCGAAAGAAGACGTGTACGATATGTGGTTTGATGGATGGTCATACCCTTATCGACTGCCCATATAAATGTCATTTTTGCGCAGGTTGTAGTAATGACTGTAACTGTATCAATTCCAGTTTGGCTGATACGGTAATGGATTCAGAGACTCCAGAAAAGAGCAAGTCGACGTCTAAACGAAAGGCGAATGATGAAGATGGGTAAGTTTTACTTTGTCTTTTGTTCATTTTGGCCTAGGTGTAGCCTTTTCGGATCGAATGTTTAGAGGACGGAATCCTCAATGTAAATAAGATCGCGATGACTATCGAAGTGGGGCGCTTTAAAGGGTTTTTTGAAAGAAGTACGGATGCTCAGCAGATAAAACGCCGAAGGCACAAGAGTCCAGCTGAAATGTTTGAAAGCCATTTCTGCTATTTCTTACAATAGCAAGAGAATCTATGTTCTTGTAGCTTTGATATTTTCTTTCGAATGTATGAAAAGTTCTAAGACGTCTCTCAATCTTTGTAGTTCTGAGAATGCAAAGGGGGCGGTGGCTAAAAAGCGCTACAACGCGCTCAAGGATGACCTTGCAGCCCTTGTTGAAAGCAAAAAGAAGTCTGATGAACTATCCAAAAGGAGGGAGGAAGAGCTATTACAGACGATTGCGGCTATGCAAAAGCGCATGGAACAGTTAGAAGGTACGTCGCTTCTATATCTGTTATCTTAGCCAATAAGTCGACTGTGTGTGCATGGAAATTACGCACCTTAAGATACGACGACGGCGACGTCAATGAGAACATCAAAATAGAAGCTGGTTGAATAGGTAAAAAAAGAACTTTGCACGTGTATCACGCATTTTTTTATTTCTTTACCGTCACAACACGACTACCACGTGAAATTAGACGACCACTTAGACCGCAAAACAGTCGGTTTCTAAAACTCAATAACGAAATCAGTAAAGCGTGACGTGTGTAAGAGTCTTACACACGAGTCTTTCCTCTCGCCCCACAAGCCCTACGGGCGCCAGAGGCGAGAGGTAAATTAAAACTCCCTCCATGTTTCTAGACCTTTTCCTTGCCTGCTCGGGAGAACTTGTTGTGGCTTAATATGGTTATCGTTTATTGAGTTGCGCGCGCATTCGTTTTTCACCCTTTCTTCCAAGATCGCCTAGTGTCTTTCTCTTTTAAATTATGAGTTTAGTTATGAATTATAAATACCCCCAAAAACGTGTTTTTTTTTTCGTGTAATGACAGTTCTCCTGGTTTCGTAATCCTTGTATAAACGTCAAACTATTAAATTACTAACGTATAAAAAAACTGCGGGCTTTCCAGGATGATTAACGACATTTTTAAACTCAATTTCAGTTACCTTTAGACCTCTTTTAACTTTTCTGGAGACTCTCTGTTACCTTCCGTCGGTGTGTTTCCCGCGTCAAAGTTTAGATATTTAAAGAGTGCGTATTAACTTTTCAAGAGCTGTTTTTGTGGCCGTGGCCGTTCTTTGTATCTTAAGGCGGGACTTAACCCTAAAATTCTAAAAGAAACTCGAAGTTTTGTTTTTTACGGATTTTAAGGTATTGAAGCTTTATTCTGAAAAGTGCTGTTACTTTAACTTTGAAGCTAGTTATATTCGCTTTCTATAAAAGATATCTTGAGAAGGATTTATTCAATTGAGCTAAAATTGTCAGGATTTGTCGTTCTCAGTGCGTTCTGTGGGATAAGCATAGGGGTTTTCCGTGCGGCGCATTCGGTCGAAGTCTTCTATTGAAACATATGCTAGATATTTTTCTGGAACAGATTTAACTGGTTATTATTTATTTATTATTTATGTTTTAAACTTTTCAAAAATGTCTATGCTTATCACAGCAAGTTATTTTATAGTAGTAATTCCTTTTGATCAGTTCCTGTAGGAGTTATCTTTTCTCAAGTGAACCCTGGCATTTCCCAGCAGGTGGCAGATTTAATTGGCCAATGTCGAATTACAATACAGTTATATTCTCGGTTTTCATGTGACGTAGTCCTATTCCAAAATCAAAAACTACCTTTCCTTCTGAGGTTTTCGTTGCCTCAGATAAAAGATCCTGCAGGAACTTGACGTTTGGCAACGTTTTAGTTCGACATGGTTCTTCGTTTTGTTATAGAGCACGTTTAAATTTCCCATTACATTGCAACCATCTATCATATCACAGATTCTTGATTCTTTTTATTGACTGGTTACGAAAGCTGGTGGATAAAAAACCGA
>Ga0126343_10000349_pt1:15000-17099 | contig 17099 bp, 7 predicted proteins | sample Cyp2metagenome_FD_92531 | JGI IMG/M metagenome (GOLD analysis project Ga0126343, IMG submission 92531) | Coral microbial communities from Lord Howe Island, Old Settlement Bay, Australia - Cyphastrea 2 metagenome | ecosystem: Host-associated > Invertebrates > Cnidaria > Coral ...
ACCAAATTGAACGACTCGAAATTCTCATACCGGTTAGTCGTATAATTTTGCTTTGCTAGATAATTCTTGTGTGTAATAAAAAGTAATAACAGATAATAGTTAATCGCAAGCAATGAAGGTGTTAGTAATATTATACTCATGAACAATTGTAGTTTCAACCAACAACAAATAAACTTCTATAAGTGAATACCAACATGTGTCAGTGTTGTTCGAAAATACGGCTATCTACAAAAAATTGCCCTGCGAAGCGCAGATGTATTTTTGAACGTAGGTCCTCCCCCCCCCCCCAGATTTTTCTAAGCGGGTGAAAGTGGAAAATAGAGCCCGAAAAACCGGATACAATCGAAGGCTAACAAAATTATCAAAACGCTGTACTTTATTTTCGTCTCCTTGTAATCTCACGGATATATAACTGCACACTAAGGCTATTTTAATCTAACATTCTCCGTGTCTTAGTCGGAGGGTAGGGGTTTTTGTTAAAAAATGGAAAAAAGAGGTTGGCCCCCGCATGACCCATGATACAACAAATCACTCACACAACTTATCATCGTTACAATCATGAAATACGCCACTTATTTTATGTTGCATAGAACACGGGAAGACCTAGGGAATTAGCGAAATAAAATATCCCATACGTACGGTTGACTGTAGCCTGCGTCGCATCCAGCCCCGTTCTATGCCAGGAAAATATCAAGGGAACTACGCCAGTGAAGGCCACATACCAATGGCAGTGTGAAAAAGTTGCTTAAAAATGAATTCGCTTTTTTGATTTCCTTATCTCGATTGTTTTGTCAAATGCTACCATAACTCCAAATTTTAAATCGTGTATTAGCCTCTCCCCTAGTCAAGGAAATGTAAAATCAAAAAACAGCAAAAACATTAGTGCGATGCACGGGCAACGGGCAAAGTCGAGAATTGCTTGTTTTTCATCAGTTCTATTCCAGTACCTTGTTATTCTTTATCGTTATTATGCTTTTTCCTGCCAACTGTATTTTGTGTATTTGGCCGTATTTTACTTGGGTGCTAGGCAACGACTGAATTTGCGGCACATGATCCGAACAAAGCTATGAGAAATTTATAAGGTTGACCAAAACAGGATGAAAAGCTCATAACTTATACATCTGACAATGCTAATCTACGCTTGTGAGTTACTTCTATTTTCGGTTGAGTAAGACGAAACTACGTTTGGTCCCCAAGTGCTAACGCTAAAACTACAGTGCCATCAGGGGCAACTTGACTGGTTTCCAACGGTAACAATGTCAGCAGCCGCGCATTACTTACCATGAAAGCCCGCCAAATTTGGAAGAGACAAACGACCTCGGTCAGCACTAGTATGTTGTTCTCCGCGTTTGTTCTCCGCGTCTGGTGATGAAATTTGGTCGCCCGTTACTCGAGTGATAATCGTAATATATAAGAACAATACCGTCCATCTGGCGCGAAAATATACTATGATTTTGTCCGCGGACATTGTCTGTTCCGAGTAGCAAACAGTTTTTTTCGAGAGCGTTTTTCCAGTTTCCCTCGAATCGAGAAACCAAAGTGGCGGCCCGTCGAACTCAACGATCGGCATCTACGATCTCACGGAAAAATAGGGGACTGTGAACAGTCTAAAATATTTGATGCCTGATTATAATACAGTACACGACAGTCGACCGATATGCCACCGACAGTCGACCGATACTCCACCGACAGTCAATGATCAACGTATCGGTCGAGTGTTGGCCGACATATCGACCGATACTCGGCCGATATCTCGGTCGACATATCGACCGATACTCGACCAATATCTCGACCGACCTATCAATCGACATATCAACCGACATATCTCGGTCGATATGTCGGTCGAGTGTCGGCCGATATATCGACCGATACATCGGCCGAGTATCGGTCGATATGTCGGCCGACACTCGACCGATGTATCGGTCGCTATATCGGCCGATACATCGGTCGAGGGGTGCACAAAATACACATGATCCGAAAAGGCAAAGGTTGACGTTTACCAGTAGTTTAATTACGAAAATTGACCAACACGACAATTTGATCCGCGCTGTTTCAATCGTACTAGTATTATGACCGTGGTCAGAGATAGGTATATCTGG
>Ga0126343_10000350_pt1 | contig 17082 bp, 19 predicted proteins | sample Cyp2metagenome_FD_92531 | JGI IMG/M metagenome (GOLD analysis project Ga0126343, IMG submission 92531) | Coral microbial communities from Lord Howe Island, Old Settlement Bay, Australia - Cyphastrea 2 metagenome | ecosystem: Host-associated > Invertebrates > Cnidaria > Coral ...
AGTTTGACATTTGTTCTGGGTGATTTATTATAGGAAATGTTGAGATGCGTCAGCTACCGTCTTGTATTTTTCCTAATGGTAGTCTCGTATTCCGTTCTACATGTATCAGCATTTGGTAAGTCAATGCATGTGACACATTAACTTTACATGTAAGTGTACCTGTACATGTATTTCCTCTTGCTAACCAGGTTTGAGGTCCATATGTATACTTAACAACTATTCCGTGAGCGTAGCTGGATATGAATTGTCTATAACCAATGTGATGTCCAACAAGTGTGAATGGAATAATTGTTTTTATGCAATTATTAAAATTTTATTTAAATGCGTATGCTTGTGTATACACTTGAAGAATTTTAATTTATTGGATTCTGCTTTAAGTTTAAAAATTGACTGAAAGTCGATGAGACGAAAACAACTAAAGGTGGGAGATCACATGACATTCTCACTGTTTGTAAGCTTAGCTGAATGAAAATGTTGAAGCTAAATGAAAATTGCAATCAAGTAGAATTCAAGGAAAGTCTATCAAATGAAGGAGATGTGACCTTGATCAGAAAGTTTGAAAAACGTTCAGGCTTGAGTCATAGAGAAGAGTAAGAATTGTGCTCATGCACATTACAAGCTATCTTACATTGGACCAGATTGTATATGACCCAACACTACACAATGTGGACTCTGTAATAATAACAGCCACAGGACCAAAATGGAGCCAAGACCTCTGCCTTTAGAGACACTGCTGCAAAACCTGTAATGGAGAACACCCCGCCTACTGCAGTGATGATCCTCTCCAAACACTTGAAGCCAGGTTGACAAAAGGTCATCAAACTGCTGAGGTCTTGCTGTCTAGAAGCTAGGCCTCAGACACAAGTAAATTTTTCCCTTTTAACTGAGCTGATTAGGATCCACCCTAACCAAGATTTTGATGCTAAACCTTCTGTGGGATTAAGCCGGTGTTTTCGGGTGGGTTTCCAGTGCAACCAAACCTTCAGAATGGCCAAAACCCTTCCCTTGGCTCAACAACAACCCTTACATGTACTTTTTAAAGCAAACCTCCTGGAGGAAGTTGAACTTGGTTGCCAAGCAGCCCCTTTTGAATCCCGCCTTTTCACAATTTTCAAATCCATTCCCCCTGCGCTTGTCTCGAAACAACAGGTTGAAAGAATTGAAAGGAAGGTAGTGACCGTTAAATATTGTTGAGGAGATATTCAACGCTTGAGACACCTTCAACCCGTACAATGTTCTTTTCTAACCAGATTTTACAAGAGGGTGCTCTACCATCTATTGTTATGTTGTTATTTTTCCAAATTATTTGGTTGCGGGGGGAAGTTTTCTTTTGAAAAAGCAGACCTGGTGTTTTGCCAGTATTTTAAGATGTCACTATAGAAGTCTGAGAGGTCGGTGAATGACGTCGTGCATTTGTGAAAGGAATGATATTCCCGCAAGACTTCAAGCACAGCGTCAGGGATGATTTACATGATGCATCAGACCTGGCTTGTAAATATCCGAGCAACTTTTAATGCTTCATTCATAATCATCTTAAAATCGATCATATGATTTTTCTCTCTTATGATGGTTGACTTTTTTATCTTTGCCAGTTTCCCATCCCAGATAAAGTCAAAAATTGGTTAATGAAGTGTTCGGGTGTGACAAGAACTGACACGTTATAAATTAATTTAGAGAGTCCAAACATGTTAACTATGTTGATTTTTCCTGTAAAGTGTGAAGTTTCTATTTCTCTAGCTGTTCAGGGTCTTTTCTAAGTTTCAGATTTTCTCTGCAAAATTTAATTGATTGGCTTTGTTTTCATCAAAAGAAAAGAAAACATCAAGAGCTTTTATTGGATCCTGTGGCCAGCAAAACCCGAAAGGCATATCGGTTTTGTTCTTCCAACTGCTGAGCCACATTCCTTCAGTCTTTGTTGTATTGATTTCCAAACCAGGAAGAATGTTAACTTTTGAAGTAGAGTTAGTAAATGGGCAACAGAATCGTAAAATAAGTAACAAATAACGAAAAAAAAACTAAAAGATCTAGTAAGATCTAAACATGGAGGAAACATATTTTTTGGCCGTTGGCTGTGAAACTAAAACATCTTTCCCTTCTAACAAATTGACAATGGCTTCCTGTTGTGTTTCTCTAAATTTCTCGATATGGAAGTGCTGTTGCACACACTTTTATTCAGAGGAAGAAAATATCCGCCATGTTGGATAGACAGGTGACAGAATTGACCAATCACAGGGAAGCCTGGAAGGTCATGGGTTTTTGTAGCCCATTGCCGTACACCCCCTTGCCCAGTCAAAATCATTGAGAAATTCTGATTTTGATTTGTGTTGCATACTAAGAGAGGAGTTCGTCTGCAGAAAGAGGCTATATATTACAGTCAGGCGAAGGAGCTGATCAAGAAGGAGATTGGCATGGAAGGTCTGGACCCCACTACGAGGGTCTTGATGGGGTAGTGGCTTTTACGGTTAACGGTTAATATTTTGGCTTTTTTCCGGGTAACGCTTAATTTTTTGCCTTTTTCTTACGGCTAACAGTAATTGTTTTTCTCATTACGGTTAACAGGAGTTGTTAAAATTAATTGCCATCTATCTAAGAAGTCAAATATTAAATTCCATTGTTTTAAAATATACTGAAAGTCTTTAGGCAAATTTGAGGTGAATGACAGACTGTATTACATGAGATGAAAAAAAGATGATTGAATTTTGTTCAACATTGTACGAATTGAGGTGACCCGCATTGTTTGCCAGCTCGACTACACAGCACTTAATGCCTTTGTTCTTTGATCAAACTGGCTCGTTTTTTAATTACACCGATACATTTCGCTGCTTTGATTTCCTGCACGTTCTGTCCAATATTTTGCTGTATCCAATATTTTAACGTGACTTTACCAGTGCATAATCCAGCAAAAACTTGCATTAAAAATGTTATACGGCTAGGCTTTTTACAGAATTCAATGCAGAAATTACAAAACTCCAGAGCCCAGTCGGTTCTTGAATGCGAAAGTATGACCATGAGCCTGCTAGAGGCAACTTCTAAATAAAGCAAATCTGAACAATTGAATACACATATATATAGTCCATCTTTATTAAAACTACGGATTTCCTACCGTTTAGCTCGCTTTCCCCATTTGAGCTAAGGAAGAAGAGCAATTCCAGCTCCAGTTGCTGCTGTGTTGATATGGCGTAATTCTCCGCTTTGCCATTGACTTTTGTCAGGCGGTAAAATTTTAGGTCAAATTACCCCAAGCCGAAATTTTGAGCTTGCTCGTTGAGCCCAAGAAACTTGATAATGTTTCTATGGAACGACCAAAATAATTTATTCTCTTCCGCGGCTTTAATCCTGGTCTTATATCTTTCTCTAGGTTTCTCTTCTTTAGCACGATAGAGAGTGTGTGCACGTGATGTCATCAAATTCTCAAATCCAAAACCAAAGAGCCACTAAAGGTTTTATCCTCATCACGTATAAGAAGTACCAAATTTATACCTGTTTACAACTTTTTAGCTCAATAGCATCCTTCCTTTGGAAACTATCACATTTTGAGATTTTAAGTTATGGCGGTGCGTGACGTAACGTGAAGATCGCGTTTGTCAAAAAACATACAGTTATATCTCGTTTTAGGAGTTTCAGTATCGGGAAAAGTGCTTTTGTAAATATTGTTTGGTTTGGTTCAGATAATCAGTCCACTAGATAGCCAAAGTAAGTTTCAGACATTTCCACAATTTAATGGCCGCCATGTTGGAGGACTAAAGAGATCATCCAACATGGCGGCTCTATAATTTTCTGCGAACAATGCGACGAATATATCAACTTTGGATCAATGCACACACTTTAAAACTTGGAGAACTGTCATCTTTATTTATAGTCTACAATATCACAATTTCTTGACTTTATCCGATGCATGGTTTTTGAGTTTATTTTCTATGCGTGACAATGCACACTCTCTATACAGCTGTAGCAACCAGTCAGCATGAAAGAAAGCAGAAAGTTGTAAAATAGTAGAGCTGTCAAAACGTCTGTAAACTCGCGCAACGACATCCGTGCGACAAACTATGCAGACAATTTCAACACTTCCGGTTTCCATTGTAATTCTCGCTACCAGAACACGTAAACGCATAACACATCAGACTCAACAAAAGATCTTGAGACCTCTATTTTGTGGTTAGATTTTCTTACCGTAAACATTTTTTTTAGGGTCAACAAATTCTTTCATTTTTATGCCTAACGGCTAAATTTTTGGCCGTTTTGGCCATTTTACGGCTAACGGTTAACCCCATTGAGACCCTCCTCTAAGTTTGAAATCCTTAGCCTCTGTTCAGGAGGAACTTCTGCAGCAGCAGCTCTCGGTGCTGCAGACAGACTCTTCCAGAGACATAGAGCCTGGAGAAGTGATAAGGTGCGAAACAATTACATAGAGAAGTCTTTAGCCTCGTTTCCACTTTTAGGATAGCCTTTGGCATTCAAGTTGTTTTTAATTCTGTGGTTAAATTATGCCAACAACTAACAAAAAGAGAAGGCGTTGAACAATTTACTTAAATAATGAGTTGTTAGATGCGCTTCTACTTGTTCAAAGTTAACTAAGGATGTACTTTGACATTGCGTTTGATTCAATGTTGTTCATGGGAACAGCTTGTTTTCTCGTGTTTAGTTAACTCAATTTCGATCGTTACATGTCCACTTTTGGCGTCAAAATAGTTTTTTTGTAGTAGTTAAGGAGTTGGGGTGACCAGGACATTTTTCAATTTAGCGCAAAAATTGCAAATTTTAATGTACACTAAAGATGCGTGAAAATTTTAGTGTGGAATTTAGTGTACACTAAAGATGCGTACACTAAAGATGCATGAAAATTTTACACAACCTAGTGCACGTGTACACTAAAGATGCGTGAAAAATTTAGCGTGGGGCAGCGTACACTAAGAATGCAAATTATGAAACGCGTCGCATAATTTACATAACTTCGTGGTTGTTTTGAGTATCAAAGATTGCATTTTGATGACCCATTTTCTGTTTTTATGAGAATGCCACGCGAATGTCATGCTCTATTTAATATTCAGAAACGCGTTTTATAACTTGCATAGAGACTATCAAGCGAGTAAACAGACTACCAAAGCCGCTTTCACCGAAGAATCTGTTAGCTTCTGTTATCCTAATGGCTCTGATTTTTATTTGCGTAAATAGCAGTGTTAAATTTTACGCTTAAGCTTTTGGCCTCATAGCTGAAATGGCTGTATTGAAATCTGATATTGCTTTATTCAAGTCTGATATTAATTTATTTAAGTCTGATTTTAAAACATAATCACCTAACATACTCTTACTTGCTTTCTTGGCTAACTCATTGCTGACATAAGTCGTCCCGGTTTTTGTTTTTAATAAATCTGTCACAAACCTTTTTGTCGAGGCGTCGTGATCGTCAACTGGAGCGGAGACATTAGTTAATATTTTTTTTTTTTAATTATAATCATGGCTGTCAGGTGTCAAAGAAAAACCTACTCCTGTTCTTCCTGGTTCACATTTTTCAACTGTCTTATGTCTATCAGCTTTTGAAGTCCCGTTACTGAAACCCAAATATATAAATTATGAAAAAAAAATTTAAGGAGTTGTAATTGGGTCGTGATTGATTCTATATCTTTCACACAAATATTTATGCATTATTTTGATATCTTTTACAGAAAATTTGCCATGATATAATGAGGAATATGCTATATGTTTTTGGGAATATAAGATGAGGGGGTACTTAAAATAGAACCAATACTTAATGTATTTTCAACACCTGTGTTAGATTCTCCCACAAAATTAGCTACATATTTTCCATTACAATAAACCAATGCATCATTTACTCGCACACTGTTGTAATGAACTGATAAAACAGAAAAATTTAAAGACTCCGGACTAGCTTTACTTGATAAACTAAATATATTTTCGCTTTCACTACCATAACCAATTCTTAACATTCTTAGAGGTCCAACATGGACTATATCAATAAACCTATCATTTCCAATATAAAAATTACCACTGTTATCATTCCCAAAAATGGCATTTGTTTTTGCATCGGAAACCACTAAGATCCTAAATACGATGAAGACATTTAAGTTATTTTTACCATTCAGATTGTAATTAACAGTTAGACATTGTTTTTCCCTAAAACATAAATAACTAAAAAAGAGATCGTCATCAGCTGTAGGCTTTCTAATTTTAGTACTTTGAATTGCATCATAAGAAGGTAAAGCTATCTTTTTATCAGATAATTTACCTATTTTATCTCCATTATTAAATTGATTGTTATCAAGGTAAAAAACACATATTAAAGATTCTCTGTAACCGTGCTCTGCAATTACATTGTTTAATCCATCATTAAAGTATTGGCATCCGCTTTGCGATTTCTGCTTTTACGTATTTTCCAATATTAGATTCCATTTCATTTAGTTGTTTGACGTTGACAGCTTACTATTTTCAATACCATCTCTAAGGCCTTTTATTTATTTTTTATTCATATTGAGTAAATTACTAATGGATAAATTATGTTCATTTATAATATCATGTTTATTCATAATAATATCAGCTTCAAAATGGAATACTTTATTTTGGACGAGATAGACTCGATCCCAAATACGCCAATCTACGTCATCTTGACGACCAGATACCCCATAGACAACCACATATATACTTGTCACTGCATCATAAGAGACTCCACTTTTATTTTTTAAGGTAATATCAATATCTAAGTCAATGATGCCGATGCTACCGTATTTATGAAAATTAACCACTGTCCGACTATGATCGGCAAACTTATTGGTATTATTACCTGAAATGTTCAAAGGAGTAGAGACAGCATTGACAATGACTTCATTTTTATCTATTTTACTCTCATTGTAGTACATTTCATAAACTAAAGTATATTCACTTAAAGGAAGTGCTTTCAAATCTATACCAATACGGGTACTGTAATAGCCTTTTTTACCATCGTAGTCTATATTGAACTGATAGGTCTCTTTGTGAATATTATAAATCTTTATCCACTTTTCCTACTTGAGTAATATCAGAGTCGTCTTCTTTAAAAAGGTCTTCTGATTCTTCAACTTTTTTGTCAATCAATTTACTGATGGTGGTATTATTATCTGAGACTGTCTTATGGACGAAATTAACAGTGGCTGGATATTGTGAATCTGCTGCTCCAGGATCTTTAACGTTTGTAATAAAATGGTTACCCATATTGATAGGATCTTCCTCGGATCAGGATTTTTTCTGTTTAAAGCATCTGATCCTACTTCACCAATTAATCTTTTTAAGAGGCCTCTCTGTGTATGGAAATAACCGAAATTAATAACTTTATTATCTTGAGAAGGTTTTGCAGAGTTAATTTCAACAAAAGGCTTAAGATTAGTAACGGTAAATCCATCCAAGTTAAGATCTCCTTGCATACCCCGAATAAATGATATAGGTAAATAAGTAGCTTTAGCCCCTCCCACTGTTAAGGCTGCATTTTCTGCAGAATGACTTCTTATTCCGATAACTGTGTGATGAACCATATTTAAGTTACCAGTCATCGCGCGAGAACCATATCATTTTAATGTACGCTTATCAGAATGTGGTAATTTACCAATTTCATCATCTCTCTGTCTCCTTCTTCACTCGGTCTCCTTCTTCACTCGGAGGAGCTAGACCCTTTATTTTATTTTCATTGAGATTGTGATCTTCAAAATATAAGATTTGATCCTTCATTTGTATGTCATCTACATCAAAAAGTCTATGATCAAAAGCATAACCTACTCTTCCTGCGAGGACACGCGAATAAAATAAAAAATTTAAACCAGGGTTGTCGTAATTAGATCCATAATGCCTAATTTGGAAATTAATCCGCCTAGGTTGCCCATTAGTTTTAAAATAAATAAAGACTTTGCTATGTGTTGTTTGGTAATCATGTGAAAAAGTTATCATTTGATACCCATCGTGTTCGAGAACCTCAGTAATCAGGGTTTCATTACTTAATGAAGTAATACTAACGGGTGAAGTAATAATAGCTGAAAAGGTCTCAAATACAGCTGTATAGGTTTCATGGGGTAAATTATTAGTCATTTTTACACTCGCCCAAGCATAACCACCAAAACCTGTACTAGAGCTTTCTCTTTTAACAATTAGTAAATCATGATGATTATGGTTAGGAATGTTGATATTTCTTTGTAACAATTGTCTATGATCACCAAAGTTTTTACTAAATGTAAAACTCTGTTGCAAGTGATAATTATTTTTGTGAGAGTCTGTATAACTCTTTAACTGAGCAAAATTTACTACATCATTATCATCTGTTCCAATGGCTAAATTAATAATTTTTTATCGTTCATCTTTAAATTATCATTCACACTTTGAGTGCCATCTCGTAAGATGACTTCATTCTTTTCAGCTTTACTATTAATAGCAATATCTCTTCCAGTATTTTTAGTGTCAACATATTCTTTTGTGGTAGCATCTCCATTATCGACTAGATCAGCCACGACAGTTAATCTCTTTCCGTCTAAATGGAAATTACCATCTTCAGTGAGATTAACACCAGCACCTGGAAGCCCGGGATCACCTTTTTCACACTTTCCAGTACTAACTGATTGTGATTGCACTTGACCATTACTCTAACTCATATATTAATAGTTTTAACTAATTATTGAGACGATTTTGTTTGTGATGGTCATTGCGATTCAGAAGAAGATTGTGATTGTGATTGTGATTGAGAAGAATCTCTAAAATAATCAGGGTCATCTGATAATAAAAGCGTTTTAAAATCAGTTTCATAGTAATTTTTTGTACGTTTATTGTGATCTGGCATATATTAAATATTTTCATTAAAATTTTTTCTCATTCTCCTGTCTATCTTATCAATGTAAGCGAAACTGTAAGGCTCTCCTGTAGCTCTTAAAAATGTACTTTTATTTACATTGACTTCTTTACACATTCGGTTGGTGTCAGCTGCAGATAGAGAGTCGAAAATAAAGAAATGTGAGCAATTTAACCTAATATCATTGGGAGTAAGGTAGTAAGATTGATAGAGATAGATGACACTACAATTTTTAAGACGACCACGAATAAAATATTCAATTAATGGTTTTTGATTTTTTTTTCACAAACAAAGTCATCAAAGATGACTATTTTTTGGCTTTGGTCATCTAATTCTTCTAAAGGAAGGATCTGGTCATTACTAGCTTCTACTACATCATACCCACACTCTCTAGAAATTGGAGCAAAGGTTTGGAGTAGCCCTTAATACTTAGGTTGTTCTAGATTTTAAGAATACAAGTAAATCTTACCATAGTAGAGAAGATTATAATGCATATGCAGCAGTGTTTTGTTTTCCCACAACCACTTGGTCCACACATTAACATTCGAAAAGTATTTGAAGGCATACTGATAAGGTAGTAATCTTTTGAAATCACTATTTTCTGTACTTACATCATAATTAGGAATTCTCATCTATATACCTAATTATGAAATTTTCTGACCTAGGTTAACATTAATCCTTTAAATTTTTATTGATTATTACATCTTGTAAGTTCTTTTACTTTTTTACTGCTTTCATAATTTTCTTCAGAAAAAACTGTTCAATCATCCAACTAGTGCTTAATAAGAGAGGATGATGCAGGGTGATACTCTTCCATCCCGACTTTATTTTCTACTAATCCTTTGAATTCTCTTTCCCAATCTTCAGCTGGTCTTTTGGACTTTCGGAGAGTTATTAAATGAAAAAGTAGTTCATCAGGATCTAAATATTGTTCATTAAATTCTTCAGTAGTTAAATATTCTTCAGTATCAGAAGATTCTTCAGAGGGTTCTTCAGGAATTTTTTTCAGGTAGCTTTTCTTTAGTGACTTTTTTAGACATCTATAGAATAATTTTTTTTAAATTTAAAAATCATTATATTACGCCCCATACTATAAAATTAAAAAGGATGAAGAAAAGATATACGAGTTTAAGAGAGTGGAAAGAATTAGCAGAGAGTAAGGCAAAGGCTGGAAAGATGAAGAATCAATTATATAATCAAATTACTGCTGAAAGGGTAAAATCAAAGACTAGTGATGCAGCAATCTCAAAATCTTTTAGGCTTGATGAACTTAAAGAGGAGTTAAAAAGGAAAACCTGGTCCTACTGTGAGAAAAAGAGGACCGCGAATACGTCCTGGATGTTGAGGGATTATTAAATCTAGAAGATTATGTCCCTCCCTAAGGTGAAAAACAAATTGCCCCTAAGCCCCCAAAGTACCAAAAGTATCCAAAGTTCGAAATGGATCCTAGTTATTGGGAGATAGACCCTGAGGAACCACCACCTCTTTGTGAAGATTTGAGTATCGCAGAGGACAATAAGGCAATAGAAGCACAGCCTGATGAAGATGACGATAATGAAGATGACGATGATGATCATGAAGGCAGTGTTTTTGTTGGAGAAGCTAATGAGATTCTCGATCATTTAAATCTTCCTAATTATGATGATGTTAAAATGTGATTAGATCAACCTGAGATGACCGCTACAAAGCAAAGAAATTATCTCTATGAAGTCGTCAAAGATGCCGAAACGAGAAGAAGACAAGTAATTGCTTTAAAATAAGATGCTACTAAAAAGTTTAAAAAAGGTCTAATCACTGCAGCTGAAAGAGACCGAATTCATGGAAATTCTGATAAGTTTCGATTAGAGCTTAATGATTACATCAAGCAATACAGATTTAAAAGCAAATCAATCAAAGGTTATGGCGTTACTAAAAGACAGCTAAGAAGAGGAGTCTATTTTTACAATGATGCTAAAGAATTACTAGAAAAATTAACCCTAATCATTGGTGAAATGGAGGCTGGTAACACTAGCATTGAGATTAGAAACACTGGTCAAAGTATCTTAGACGCACTTTTAAGAGGTAAATCCATCCATAAACGACGGTATCAAAAATTAGTCAAAAAATATTTTAAAGTCTAATATAGTGGAAAGAGAAATCACATTAAGTAGTTTTCCAGTCCGAGATGTAAAAGGTAATCGACCTGGTGATTTTACGACAAAGTTATCTCCAGAAATAGACCTAAGTGATAAAAACGCATCCTACTATCTTTCCATTATTAGAATCATCTCCATGGCTTTTAGCTGGACCAATATCAATTCAGGTTATGACAATCAAAAGATAGCCTTTAGCAAAGATGAAGGAACAAACTATACAGATATTGATTTTGCTCAGGGAGTCTGGGATTATGAAGATATTAATAATTATATTAAAGAAAAGACCAAAACCGTTAATGGAGATGGAAAAGAGGTCTTTCCAATTAATTTGAATTTTGATGAACCCACTTTTCGAGTGATCTTCACTTTAGAAACGGACTATAGACTAGATTTAACTAAATCTAATTTTAATAATCTGAGTGGTTTTAATAAAGTTATCTTACAAAATGAAGTCAACATTGGAACAAAAACACCAAATATCTCAGAAGACACTGATGTCCTCAATATTCACTGTGATTTAATCAGTGACTCATTAGTAAATGGAGAAGAATCAGATATTACTTTTAGAGCTTCCTATAATTTTGTTTTAGAACCAAGGCGTATCATTTTTAATCCCATCAACGGAACAAGTATTTTAAGTATTCGTATTTATGTCACTGACGGTTTAAGAAGACCTGTGTACTTAAATCATGCAGACACTGCATTTTCATTAATTTTAAAAAGGGTAGATAAAAACTAGAGAATAAAAATAACTAGTAAATAAATATATGTTATCAAGCGAGTTCAAGAAAATTTATCATCCTAGAATGGGACGATATGTTTACAGACACAGAGGAAATGGACTGAATGTTGATACGCTTATGAAACCACTGAAAATCTGTAGCAAAATCTGTATCTGTAACGTAGTTAAACCATTTGCTAAGAGGGCTATTAAGGTAGGTGTCTCTCACGCTGGTGAAAGAGTAGGAAAAGCAGCTGCTAATAAGGCTATAGAAAAATTAGGTAATCGTCTTTCACAGATGAATAGAGAACAAAGTAAAGGGAGAAAGGGAAGAGTTAGTAAAGAGACCGCTAAAAAGACGCAAAATGATGTTAATATGTTAATTAACAATCTCATCGCCAGGACATATAAAACTATGACAATAATATATAATGGCATTTAGATCACCTGGAAACGTACAACGTAATGAACTAGTCAGATTTGATCTAGAATCTGTGATCAGAGCTCCTGGTAATACTCAAGAGCAACAAAAAAGAGGTTATAAATTTACAGTAGAAAATCGTGGTAATTTTTTCGATTGGTACATCGCTTTCTTTGAAATCCAATTTAAAATGGATCTGAAAGCTATTGGCGGAGATAACGCTGATACACTTTCTACCGTGATTGTTGGATCACATTCTTTTATTAAACATTTAGCTATTAAGAGCGGTGGTAAAATCATCTACGATACTGATAATCTTTATCTAGTGACCGTTGTTAAAAATCTACTTGAATATTCAGATGACTTTTCCAGAAGTGTAGCTAAAAATTCTTTCTGGTACCTCGAAACAGGTACTACTGCAGTAGATGCAACCAATACGGGTTTTGCTGCAAGACGAGCCTTAACATCAGATAGAAAACAGATCAATGTTAAGATTCCGATCAATAGCTATTCATTTTTTGAAGAATTAGAAGGGCGAATCCTACCTCCCATGCAACTTCCATTTGAAATAGAACTTAACCCAGATGTAGAATTGTTATTCGGTTCTGTCGATACCAGTAGAGTTACAATAGATCGTTTTTACTTATGGGTACCCAAAATGCTACCGAAAGAGTCTCCAATGACTAAATACATCTCTGAATTTCAAAAACCAAGTAGATGGCAATATCTGCGAAGAAAAACATTTCGCTTCTGCGGTTAACTGCAACGCTGTTGATTATCGAATTGACTCTTCTATTGTTAATGCAAGGCATGTTTTTGTCTTTTTTACAGAGACTTAAAAGAAATGAGATAGAACAAAATCCATACATCTTTGATACTTTTAACAAAACTGAAGCGGATCAACTCGTAACTTCCCCCCTTAATACTTGTCGATTAGAATATGGAGATGGTGTCTTTTATCTTGAAGTAGGATATGAAGAGAGTAGTAAAATAAGAATATTTGCTGATTTAATGGCTTACAGTTGGAAAGAAAATGATTATAATACAGGGACACAATTAAATGTGCATATCACTCAAGTTTATACCCACTTATCTATTTCAATCTAACTTACCAAGAAGACTATGCAACTAGAGATCCTAAAAAACTCTTATTTAGATATACTTTACATCAAGCTAGCACTGTAGATTTTCAAGTCCATGCTATAGTACGTTATGAAGAACTGTAGTTGATAAAGTTGCAGATAAACTGCTCATAGTATAAGAATTTAAAAATATATATATTATATCTAATATATGCGTGTGAAAGAAAGAGACAACGGAACGGGCAACGATAGCAGCAGCGTTACTGTAATTGTAGATTTTCTACATATTGACTCTTGAAAGATAACTTTTGCAAAACCAAAGCCAAACAAGTATAACGGAAGTCAAATCAGAATTTTATATGGAGGAAAGACATTATTTGTCCAATATAAAGGAACTACACCATTTGGTCAAGTAGAAAACTTTGATAAAGAGGATAATTACCAAGGTACAAGCATGCAGATTAATTGTGAAGATTAATACTTAGAAAAAGCTAAAGAATTAGACCAGACTTTTATCGATGCATTTTACAAATATAAATGGTCATTAAATAAAAATATCCCTAAAGAATCCATTGAAGGTTATGAATATGGAGAGTCTGGTCCATGGAAAAGAATATGTAACAAACCTTATAAAGTCAAAGAAGGTGGAAGGAGAGAATATTTAGATTATCCATCAAAGATGGAATTTACTCCCTTTTATACGGGAGACAGAATACAGACAAAATTTTTCTCATGGGAAGGAGAAAAACTAGATATAGACACTAAAATAGGACCTTTTAGCAATGTTAAATTTATTGCAGCCTCGTTTTCACTTTCACGTGGTAACTTTGGGTTGACTTTAAAACCTAAATTAATGCAAATAAAGTACAGAGAAAGAGAAAATATTTTTGACCAATGTTTATTGGACAGTGATGAAAATGGCAATGAAGAAGAAAAAGTAGAACAAGTAGTGTACAATAATCCTGATTATGGGTTTGATGAAAATGATGATTATTCAGAATAGATTAAAAAATATTAAAATAAATATATAATGAGTCAATTACACCAAATTGGAGTCAGCCTAACCAAAGGAAAAAAACAAAAATTAGCCAGAGCTTATAAAAATAATGAAGGAGCAAGTATTCGTTTAGCAAATAGAGCTTTAAGTGGTAGTGACGTATTAATGGTTCCTAACAACACTGTTAAGAAATTAGCTAAACACAGAAATATGGGTGTTGGCATGCAGATAACCATCTCAAGGAACAATATTAGAAAACAAACTGGGAGTGGAATTTTTAGTGCGGTATTACCAGCTTTAAGAGCAGTAGCTCCAGCCATTGGCAAAACACTAGGATTATCTGCCTTAGCAGGAGCTGCTAGTGAGGGTCAAGCCAAATAATGAAAAAAAAATATCAGGAGGACAGCTTCCCCTTGGTCAAATCTTTAGAGTACCAAATGATAAATTATTCATGCTGGCTCAGATGTCTAATCTATTAACACCAAAGCAAAAGAGAGACTTAGCAGCAGCACATCAAATGATGAGTGATATGAGTTTTAGAGTAACAAATAAACAAGTTGAAAAACGGAATAGGAACCCTTTTAGCTTCTATAGAAATTCCTCTTGCTATTGGAGCAGTTAATAAATTAACTGGAAGAGGTACTCGAGGAGGTTCTTCAATGAGAATAGGTAAGGGTTCTCCACGGATTGGTAGACCTCCGCCATTTATTGTTAGCTGGGAAGGGAGTGGTAAAAAAAAAGCCAGAAAACTCAGGGACTCTTACTAGGACAACACAGTCCATTCAACAGTATTCCAATAATAGGAGACATCTTACAAAAAACCCAAATTTCATAAGGATATCCCTATGTCTAATTTTGATCTCTTGGAATGGTGCAAGTACTAGAAGATCCCTATTAACAATGTATTGAGTAGAGATAGAACAGTACCACACAATCATAAAAGAGCTCTTTTCATCTATAATTTAGAACCATCTTATATGGATGGATCACATTGGTGTGCAACTTACGTAAAAAATGGAGTTATTAACTATTTTGATAGCTTTGGAATGCCACCATTTCAGGAGATAGTAGATCACGCAAAAAAGAAAAACTTAACTTTACCACATCAAAATCAACAAATTCAACATTTAAGTACTACTACGTGTGGATACTTTTACTTGTATTTTCTAAATGAGATGAACAAAGGAACTGATTATTTCAGTCTTTTATAAGTATTTGACTTTGATACTATGAAGAATAAAAAGTTTATAGAGAAATATTTTACTAATATTGAAAAAAATTTAAAATGATAAGTAAATTAAACACTTCCAATTCCCAATGAATTTGATGATGATAATGATTTTCGGACTCACCCTATTTTTCCAAAATATGAAGCAAATAGAAATGGTATAATTAGACATTCAAAATATAAAAATATAGTTGGAAGTTTACATAAAAAAGGATATTATCAAACCAGTATATGCTATAATGGTAATGAGAAAAAAGCTATCATGAGCCATCATTTTTGAATGTTTTCATGGTGTAATGTTTTCATGGTGTAATTAATGATAAGAGAATAGTAGATCATATTAATAACATCAAAACTGATAATCGATTAGATAATCCACAATTGATCACGCAAAGTGAAATTAGAAAAAAAAGGAGGAAAAAGTTTCTCTCCAGTTAAAATTAGAGTTATTAGCACAGAAACGGGTGAGTGGTTTGAATATGAAAGCATTAGTAAAGCAGCTAAATATCTAATTTTTCATTCAGGTAGTATATCTAGTATTTTAAATGGAATCCATAAAACAGCATTAAGCAAAAAGTACAACCTATGATTTAGATTTAAAAAATATGAAATCAAAGGTAAATGTCAAAGAATATCTTTGATTTCAATCATATTTCCCCTGATTTAACTATTGAAGGGACACTAGAATTAAAAAGCTATTATGAGAGTTGCCATCTTAAATGTTTTCTTTATAAAAAAAAAAGCTTTCCAGCATTATAAAAGGATTAAATATGGATCTCGTTTTGTAAGTATCTTATTGACTACTGGTGGTGTAGCCTCTATGATCGCAAGTGGTGGAGTTTTAGGGATATTAGCTGTCATTCCAGGAATAGTCATAGAAACAATCATGGATGACAAAAACATCAATAATAATAATAATAATATGTTGTCAATATGCTTTTCAAAGTTACCAACATTTAATGATTCAGATCAGAACTGCTTTGAGATTAGGGCGATATGATCGAGAGCATTTAGTCCATTGTATTAATAATGTTGATAATTGCATCATTGATACATGCCCAGTGGTAGACAAATTTAAGAAAAAATATTAAAAGAAATATTAGAAGTAATAATCTTTTAATGACATTTTAATATGACCTTATCTCTTTCTTTTTTAATAAGATCTTTATAATGCTCTTTTTGCTCTTTTAATCTTTTCCTTTCTAAAGAGCAACATAAAAATCTAACTCTGCTATAAACTTTTTTATAATGTTTATACAACGCCTCAAGTCTCTTTATTTCAGTTGCTTAATTTATTTCTTCCATTTATATTTTTAATAATATTTTTCTTAGATTTAAATATAGATGACATCTTATTGCGTCAAACAGAGACGACAAACCGAGTGTGTACCTGGTTCGGAAACTTAGGTAAGAACCAAAAATGGTCGTTCAATGATGACATGTAAATGTGCAGAATGTGGAATAACAAAGCTGCTCCAGCTTGTCCACGAGTGGCTTCGTATTCTTGAAGAGCGTGGCTCCATGGATGCAATCTTTTTAGACTTTGCGAAAGCCTTGGACAAAGTCTCTCATCCACACTTGCTACTAAAACTTCAACATCACGGAATCAACGGTCAATTATTGGATTGGATCACAGACTTCTTGACTACCAGAAGACAAAGAGTAATAATTGACGGCCAT
>Ga0126343_10000351_pt1 | contig 16948 bp, 15 predicted proteins | sample Cyp2metagenome_FD_92531 | JGI IMG/M metagenome (GOLD analysis project Ga0126343, IMG submission 92531) | Coral microbial communities from Lord Howe Island, Old Settlement Bay, Australia - Cyphastrea 2 metagenome | ecosystem: Host-associated > Invertebrates > Cnidaria > Coral ...
CATTTTAAAACGCAGATGAAAAATTTTGTAATGATGACGTCAATCGTGCATCTGTCCTCTAATAGATCATAGGCGAGAACCAATCAAAATGCGAGAATAACTGCGCTTATTATATAATTTGTGATAGAGTACATGAGGGACAGGTAAAGCGTAACCGTTTGTCGTGAATCTGTCGTGAACCACGATAAATGTCGTCACTCAATCGTGAATTACCGTAACCCTTACCATTGGTTGCGAGAAAATTACGAATTCAAGACAGCATTCGGAACCAATAGAATTCGAGGAATTGAGTCGGCAACTGCGTCAACAATCACGTGGGAAAGAAGGCAACCCGTTTTTGCGTTTTGTCTCCGTAGCTTTTGGGTTTCGCTGTGGACGTGGGAAAGCGAAGTACGTGAGTGAGCTTTTTTCATTTTCTTAAGTTTGTCATGAATTTCTTAAAAGGTGTTGTCTCAATATGTCACAGCTTTCGAAATACGGGTCAACCTGGCCGAATAAATAGCTTTGACAGATGCTTTCAAGTTGTCGATCGATGTACAGCTCGGCGGCATAGAGATCGGTAGTCACTCCTGTGCTCGCGAAGACACTCATTTTAAACTGTAAAAGAGAAAAGTTAGGTGCAAGTTGAAGTGTATCCTCAGAAAATATATTCCTAAATCTCCAGATTGTATGGCTTAGTGACTCTGGCACTATAAGGTTTGGTATATAACATATCTGCACAAATGTGAATGTTTTCTCAGTACTACTTTTTAAAACTAAAAATTGTGACAGCAAGCAAGCCTTTGCAAAACGACAAACTGATAACTAGTTCAAGCTTAAATAATCACAAAATAACAAAATCAACCAGCAGTTCCAAAAGACACCGTGCCTCAAGAATGAAGCTTTTGACATCTGGTGATATCGAGTTAAATCAGGGATCCAGGTCCTGAACAAAATTTAAACAATCAAACTATAATGTCAGGTGGTTCCACTATGTTGTTAAACTTGCGATTACGTCAGCTAGGATCGAGACCTGTTGATGTTGGTGGTGAAGGCGACTGTTTTTTCAGAGCAGTTCTCATCTGTTATATGGTGATCCCGATCATCACTTACTCATTAGACAAGCTGGCGTTCAATACCTTAGCAATAACCCTGAACGTTTTATTGAAAGCAATATTGAGAATTCATGTGATGAATATATAAATAATATGTCAATGCAAGGTACATGGTGCGATGCACTGTTTGTGCGAGCAGTTGCAGACTGTTAAAATGTAGCAATTCATATTATCTCATGAAAATTTTGCTGTGAAAACTTTGATAGAGTCACATTATATAGCACAACATCCACCAACAACAATATATTTAGGTCATTTGGATGAATTACATGATGTATAAACAGCAGAAGTGACATGTGGTACTAATGCATTAGGAAATCAACACAGTACATATTTGAGGTCAACAGAACAAGATGTTCTTTCTAAACAACCACAGAATAGCAGTCCAAAAAGAAAACGCGATGCTTAAAGGAAAAGGGTTATGACCAGTGAAAGTCTTAAATGCCAATTAACAAGTTGTTAGAAGAATCAAAATACTGAATGTCAGAGTGAATATAACAAAGGAATGAGGCCAGGTTGACCCGTATTTCGAAAGCTGTGACATATTGAGACAACACCTTTTAAGAAATTCATGACAAACTTAAGAAATGAAAAATTCTCACTCATCTACCTCGCTTTCCAACATCCACAGTGAAACCCAAAAGCTACAGACACAAAACGCAAATGCCCTTCGTTCGCAAAGCGTGTGTTACCTTCTTTCCCTCATGATCGTTGCATTCCCAAATAGCAGACACACGTACGCATTGCGTACCTATTTTTTAATTTAGAGAAGTTAATTCGGTGACCTACCTTGATTTTTTGTATGGAAAAAACATTCGTTATTACGCATAGTGGAATTTGTTTTTCGACTTCCTACAGCTTTTTTTATAAATAAATCAAGTTCTACTAAATAATTTCTTCTCATATCACGCGTTTGACTAGAGAATTTCATGGGTGTGAAAAATTTAAAAAAACAGTAGGTTATCGAAGTTCTTTTTGAAAAACTGAGTTTTCTTTTTGCAGCACTGTACCGTTGCCATAGCAACCGTGGGACATTGCAAACACCCTTAAAAACTTGTACAATAATAATGTTATTCAGATGGTGAAACATTGCTCTTCTGATACGGACAACAGTGTTGAAATCTTTATTCATTGGACACGCACTGTTAACCACGGAAAACCCGTCCGAGCCTCCTTGAGACTGCAAAATATCCTGAATTTGCCTCACATGCATGCTAGATTGTATTTTAATGAAATGAAAATTTAATGATGAAAATTGCTATAACAAGCAGCATCCAAGTTTTTTTACGACTGAATTCTTAAATATTTTCGAGAATTGTACGAGGTTATTTAGAAAACAAGAACGATTTGCTGAGCCAGGTTTTCTTACAGTTTTTCTGTAATTTGAATTGTCCATCGTTTAAATGCGGCGGCTTTTCTTGGAAGAACAGGTATTGTTTTGAGATAGTATGAAACGCTCAGGACTATGATTATGGTCCCTTTGTAAGTGGAACATAATCGGCAAAACCTAACAGTGTGAATTGAGCGCAGCAAGGTGCCCTTGCGCAAGCTGGGAACTGATAGTCTACAGACTTAGCCCCGAGCAAATTTGGTTAATGATATATATTTTCCTATAATTGGTCCAATACTAAGAAATATTGCATCAGCAATAAACCATTGTGATTGGCTTATATTAGTATTATTCATTTCAGGTGTCTTAATCATGTAAAAAAGTAATAACCCTTCGGGCTTTGTTGCATAAGTAAAATTTGGTTGCACCATTTTGAATCCTAAATCAGTCCGCTAGATTGTCAGACTCGTGGGAAATGTTGTCGTGTGTTTAGAAAGTGCTGGGGTGTGTTGCTGTTGGTGGGGCAAAATATTTTTGCTTGGTCCTGTAAAGTGAATTTGTAGTTCAATTAGCTAAAATGAATATGTGAATTAATGATTAGGGAACAGTTACTAGTAATGATGCGTCAGCCATCTTTGGATATTTTCAAGCCTTGGATATTTTCCCGCTTAGAAATAGATCTCGCTTAGGGGTGTTTAGGACCACTTCAACATGTCATTATATTCTAACCGTGCGCGAGTTTAGACTTTATAGAAATAACAATATTTTCATTTACTTCGTATTTCCTTAGAATGGACAATGCATCCCCAAGAAAGTGTACTCCCGGTATAAACAATTGTACTGATGTAGATAACAGGTGACAGATTCTGTTGCTAGTAGGTTTAATTTTCTAACAGTGTGAAAAAGGCCTTTCTCTACAAGTTGTGACGGCATTTATTGTTCTCAAAAAATTGATGAGCTTTTTCTGAATAGAATGTCCCTTAAGAGTGTACAACTTTGCTGGTTGGGATCTCACACAATATGCGCAACTGCTGACAAATTCACACTCGAGATTATCGTAAATATTTAATCGCGCTGCATAAGTGAGTGTTTTCCTCTGGGAACCTCTTAAGCCCAAGTACAACTCATGCGACCGACTGGCGCGTTCGACTACCAAACGGCAGAATCTCTCGGAATATTCAAGTGAACGTTTATCTCTATTGAAAATTACTTTGGTACGAGTAAGTAAATTCTAGAAATGTCCACCCGCGAAACAGTGAAGCAGGTTCGTGAATAGTTTATTTGGAATTAAGCTTTCTCGGCTTATCACAGCTATGGTGAAAAGAAATGTTGTTTTTCCTAATGACAGGTTTTATGTCTGGCCTTGTGTTTAAGTTTGGTCCGAGAACAGAAGTCCTCGCCTTGTGAAGGTAAATTAAGTTATTTTTTCTGGCAAGTTCAGAATTGTCCTCTTTAAACTGCTGGAAGGATTCCTTATTTAGCGTCATTGTGAGGTTGTATCATTTTTAAACAGTCGTTAAGTTCCAACCACACACCACCACGTTTATTGACGAAATAAAGGAAACAAATAGCTAATGCCATTCAAATATATCTATCATAATCGACGAAGAAAGAAAACTACAAGAATGCAGATTTTCTTGAATGTATTCGCCAGTCGTTTGCCCGAACCTCACAGGTAAATACACTATTTATTGCAATATTGTAATGGAGACTTCCAGAGATTTTGATTTTATCTTTGACATTCTATGAAGACATAACATCTCGTTTGAAGTACATTTTCGACAGTTTATAATGCTTTGAAATATATGTATTGCTTAAATGTTGTCAAAATCTCTGGTCAAAAATCTTCTTCTTGAAAACTAAATTTATGCTGAATTCTGTTAATTACAACGTTCCGTCGACAGAGCCTGAATCCCGACAAAATGGATAAAGGATTTTTTTAAATATAGGAAATAAATATGGCAACTCTGGTAAACATATCGCATTTAAATAATGTTTATTTAAAACAAAAATAAGAACGTTTGTTTGGAAAGTGTAATGAAAGTTTATTTATAAAATCGGATCGTGTTTTTCTTAATCTAATTTCAGAAAAAAAGGAAAAAAAATCATATTGTTCATGACTTGTGACTTTTCAGATAAGAATCACCCATTTTTCTTGGTTTCTTGTTAACTTAAACACAGCCTGGCTTACGCCAAATGCTTGATTGTTGCCAAGAAGCTTGGGGTTTAAACGCTTTAAAATGAATGGAATTGTATTTGTTACCGCTTGGTACCTGTTTGTCGGCAGATTTACATGCAATCATCAGTTATTTTTATTGATTCCGTGATTCCTGTGTGAACCACCAAAACCGCAACTTAAATCCATAGCCGTAGTAGATTATATAAATGTTGTATTAAAAGGATATAAAGTCGATGTTCAAAATAGGCTTAAACCTCGGATAACACAACCTGGAAAACTGGTTGAAAACAATTTATGCTATAAAACTTATATAGTTCTCAGAGGAGTGAAAAGCAAAAACGTCCTTGTTCAAACAAACCACTAATATGCGGTTAAGTTACAAACGTCAGCCAGTGGGAGTTTCATTAGAATTAAATGTAGAAATGTCATCTCATCATACATTTGATTGTCAGGAGTAACAAACTTTCTTTCCTTCTGTTCGACCAATTAACGCCTTAACAAAAATATGTCTTAAGTGAATCAAGGAAATCAGCAACATTTATGTTCCCAGCTAATCCGTTTCAGCAATCCGTTCATTTAAGCGAAATAACTGGAACCACACAAGAGATACGAAATGCAAATCCATTCACACCTAGAATGAGGAATCTACCGCAGAAACAAGTGTGGGAAAAATCATATCTTGTACGAATAAATACTTACGTGTATTTTTTCTTGAAAGTATGTCAAAATAAGGAACATTTATTTGTAAATGCAGGAACGAAATCTTTGTTTAGCGATGAACGGGTAATAAGTCATCGTAAGGGATAAAACCTGAATTTCTTTCTAAAACCATTTTCCCTAAATTTCCTAGCGATTGAAAATAAGACATCAAAGCAGTCAGTTTTTTCTTTAATTAATAAAAAGACAAAAGACGAATCAAAAAATTCGATATCAAACCACGATGAAAGCTTTTTCGTTATCGAGAGCACCTACTTTTAACTAAATTACCTGGAAAATCCCAGTTATAAACAGTTTGATAACCTTACGAATTCGTCAAATGAAGCTCAAAAACGGTGCAAGACAATTATTTCTTAGACCGTGCTTTCTCTGTCTATGCGAATTAATGTTAAAGAAATTCGTCCGCACTCGACGCACTTGATCTAACGCAAAACTTGCATTTGCCAATGCCCTCGTGTCATAATTGATAGAGCAACAGTTAAGAATATTCTGGCCGAGTCAAACCGTATCGAGGTAAAATAAGAGTTTTCAGTGTGCAGAAATAAATGGAAAAAAAATGTTTACTTTACTCAGATCAATCTTTAACGCCCTCTGATGGTGACGATCCGCTTGCTGAGTTTTCACCTTATATACACTACCGTCTGCCTGGTGCTGGCAAGATATCTTTTCAGCAGTTGTCTGTAAGTGAATGCGCACACTTGTGTCTCCAAGCTGCAGAAGGAAATATGTTCAACTGCAGTTCCTTTGAATTCATGACAGCCACAAGTGATTGCTTTTTAATGGATATTTCGTGTGAAGATCAGAAGTTGCTACCCGATAAATCAAGACATTTTTACCAACTAGGTGGTAAGTTTGTTGAAATCATTGAATGTGCGTAAGTTGGTTACAGGAATTAAGAAAACGCAATTCACACATGCGTTTTCCGAATGCCAAACACAATGTATTCTTTGCCTGCGCCAAATAGGAAGATTACCTAATTATATAAACTTTCCCTTTCTTTCTACAAACAAAATCAGCTGTTACTTTATACTGGCATTTCATGTACCATTTTTACCTGCATGTAGCTTATGCATGACACAATCTTACAAGAGTAATGTCCATATGCCCGGGGCCGGATATCTCAATACTGCTTGTTGGAAATCCAGGATTAGCAGTACTCAGGTTGCCTCAGGCAGCGTCCAGGCCACTCTGACCGTTACGAAAACAGAACTTTTCGAAAATGCTCTTCAGACCGCCGGACAAAATTTGAAAACGCTGGCCTTACGTTTTTGTTTGGACAAGATACATATTGAAAATGGCGCTTTTCGAAAGACAATGATGTCAAGGTAATGACGGGATTTCCCTGCCCGTTTTGATGCCTTTGCAGAGTGAAATCTCAGATTCTCGGTTTTCAATTTCTCCGGCGTAGTGCGAACAGGGCCCACTTAAAGTTGATAGTTGATAGTTACACTTGCATGGCTGATTTTGAATTAAAAGCATACATCGCTGAAATTTAAGCAATGAATTAAGAACTAAAGAGATAGAGAGCTTTAGGGATCAGTTATAAAACTAAACATGAATCAGTATAGCTTGTAGTTGCTGTTGACAAGAGGATATTTTATAATAAAGAAATTCAAAGTATTAATAGCTTTTTTTGCGTTTCTGCGTCGAAATAGTTTCTCTTTGTTTCTTCTATTCCAGGAGCAAATGGAACGTGTGCAAAAATTTCCTCTTCATCGTCTGTGACGCCTAGTTTCATCCAGTCATTAAGCACCATTCAAAACTCTTCTGTATCTAGCAAGGACTCATCCGGTTTGTATAAAAATGTTTGAAGTAAGTCATTACATATATCAGATCTTTTCATATTCCAAACAACATCATTTACCTGTTTTTATCATTTTCTTGATCTTTTATTTCAGGAAACCATAACCTCAGTATTCAAGTGACGATACTTCTTACAAACGAGGCCTGGAAAGTTAGTTTAATTAACACAAGCAGCCACAAGTTTATGAACATCTCTTCCCACATAAGACAAAATGTAAGTTGTTTCTGTTGTTTTCTTGATCTTGACATTTTTTTTTTTAATTGTATTTTTGTCTTACAGGTTTTTGGGACTTTCTGTAACAACACATTTCTTCTTGAAGTGACAATACTTCAACTAAGGTAATACAACTTCTTTCAACTTTTTTTTTCAAAATCGGCATTAACGAGACAATGTTTTTCTCGGATTAAAAATTTGGGATTTTGTTCTTCTCTTTTTATAGAGCTGACCACGTTATGCAATAAACCTCTCTGACTTGGGTGGTTTGATTCCCCATTGTAGACCACGTGATATTCTTTAGAACATTTTTCTTGTATCCATTTTAAAATTATTCATTCATGTACATGCGACGGTCGGACCTCCCGTAAGCCACCACCCAGAATATCAAGCCTATATGGTCGCTAATTAACAATAGCCCATGAGGCGAAACCGAATGGGCTATTGACCCGTGGCTCTTGAGGGCGAAGGGTCTAATTGTTTTAGTATCACCCAACTAGTCGGACAGAAAAGGCAACAATAAAGTTAGTACAGTAAATGCAAGTTGAATAAATATTTGTTTTTGAATAAAAAGAAACAAAGGGTCACGCTAGATTGCGCCAATTTCGCCACTCGATGACTATTCCTAATAGTCCTCTAGTAGCGTAGCCAATCAAAATGAAGGGTTTGCATTATTCCATCAGTTGGGTGATACTAAGGAGAGGTAGTCGCTTACGAGAGCTTAGATCATAATAAGACAAAATTTTCCCCCGTTATAATATGATGGTCACTGCCGAGACTTAAGCCATGCGCCAATGCCGAGGCAATGATTTAGTCTTGTAAAACTCAATTGTCCGTTTCTTGTACTAGTCAGGAATACTTATTATTACTTGCTCCGTTGTCTGTCAAGTGGTCGCTTAAGGCAGGGTGGTTGCTTAGAAGAGGTTCCAAATGTAGCGATTTGACTTGGAAACGTTTGGTATTCTGTTAAGAAAAACAAGTAAACTAATGGCTAGATTTGTTCGTATTTTACTTAACACAGTTGTTACTTTAACGGTGAGGATATTGCAATGGTGGGCTTAATAAGATCGTGGTTTGGTTTTTATTTTGGATAGGAATACCAGTGGCCTGGTTGCTGCAGAATTAAGTCTAATCTTTTCTCAGGAGTTCCACATGCGTCATATAGACACGTTTTACAGTTCCCTTTACGAAACTCAGCATTTAGGTTTGATTCCAATCCACGTCATTGATGATACGAGTAAGTACTGACTTGCTAAAGTTTACATTCTTGCTCTTTTTGTAATCTAATTCGGGCTGTCACACCGCATGTGTTCAAATAAAAATTCAAGAAAGCTCTCTGAATTATCATCTGTGCGATAAAAACTATTTGAAGCATGAATAAACAATGGACGTAAATAGCGGTGAACCACGTTTAGCTAAATTTAAATATAAAAAAGGTTGCAAGTAAATGACAAAATGGTCCGATATGTCTAGAGGCTTCTAAACAACGGGAGAAAATTCCAACCTGCGCGTAAAAAGTAACTGGTGCTGGTATAGTTTTTTGTCACTTAATGACTGGCCCCAAGGGAAACAGTGATTTTCCTTTTTCTCGAGAACCTCAATGTTCGAGGGGAAACAAAACTCACTGGGTCAATCATTACAACGTTAGTGTTTTGTTATGCTTCCCAACTCAAAAATGGAACAAACTGCAAAAACATGATTTGCTCTACGCAAAATTTGCCGTGGCTTCAATGTGCACCACTTAATGACGTGCGAGTCGAAAATTCCAAATGTTCCCTAAGGGAGTTGGTGAGTTTGACACATGCCACATAAAACGCTCTCCACCAAACAGAAAACGTCTTTGAGCTGGGAGGGAAAATAAGTACGTTTAAATTGCTGACCTTGGATTTCTTCTTCGTCTTTGCAAAGAATTATCTTTAAAATTTTAGTGTACTTCATTAAAACACTGAGTGTTGGTATTCAATTACTGTAATTAACTGGTTCTTACTCGTCTTCTCGTGTGTATTTATTTTGACGTTGTGATATGTATAATCTTGAAAAAACACGTCATTAGCCGTTAAATGGTTCTCACTGTACTACAAGGGTTGATGTTGGATTGCTTGTATGTTTATGAGCAACTCAGTTTTACAACTTACTGATAAGTCCACATTTTTTTCTCTAGTCCCAGGAAAGCCTCCAGAAAATATGAATGTAACCATTATTACCCCAAGAACTCTTCAAGTGTCATGGTCCTCTGTGGAAAAACAAGAAATCGTAAACACGTGGGGACTTAGAGTCAACTACCAGGCAATTGACAACAAAACACATAGCATTCTAGTGGATAAACACCAGAAAGAAGTTAATATCTCACAACTGCGACCTGATACCACATATAACATTTGGGCCGTACCTGTTACGTCAAAAGGATTTGGTTTCTCCTCGCAAGTTCTCTATATAACAACCCCATATCGAGGTAATGTTTATTATCAATATTATTTAGAAAAGAATGGTGGTTTCCAAGGTCTGTAAGAAGTTACTGACATACTTTTATGCCCAGCGTTAAATGAATTCCAAACGAAGAGTTCAAAATTTCATTTGCACCTAATTTGGAGCTGCGTTCGTTTGTCTCAACGTCTTCTTTATGTTACTGACTTTTCATTAAAACTTTTTATAGACCTTCTTTACGAGCCTAAGGTTTGGCATGGAAGTTTAAATCTTCTAAAATACCTCGTCACCATAACTGTCAGTGTTAACTTGCGCTGTACTTAAAAAAAAAAAAACAATAAACACCAACAAACAGTGCGTTTTCCACTAGCGTGTGAATCAGCTAACCTGGCTCGTGAATCCGGTGTGTTACAAAGACGTTTAAACGACGGTAAGTTTACCTCTTTTTTCAAGTGCAACACTAACGATTTGCGAATTAAAATGTCAGTGCTAGGGTACAGTATCGTCTTTCCCCAGAATCCCACTTAAAGTCATCTCTCAGTATACTCGAAGATGAATGATATATACCTATGCATATCAAAAAACGTTTTGTATAGGTGTATATTTTTTACTCGAAAACTGATTACCTCGTGGGTTATATTCTTCGTTCCAATTTTCAGCTTCAAAGGACATCGTTATCAAATTAGACGTTTTACTTCTTAACGTAACATGGGACGCTCAGCTTGGGAACAGCAGCAGTGCACGTTTCACGAATTTGTCATCTTTGATAAGAAACAGTGTAAGTATCGACAAGTTCATTGTCATAACTGTACCTCTTAGCTTCTTTAAACCGAAGTAATCTGAGCAACTAACTACTCCTCGAATGTACCCAATTAATGGGTTAAGAAAGAGCGTCATTCTCAATCACTCACCTGCAGTTCAAATATATTGTACGCCATACGTCACGTCTAAATCTAAATCTTTTAAATCTCAAATCTTGTGAAACTCCAAGTGCTTGTCTTGTTTCGTTGTTGCGATGCGATATGACGAAAAGAACGTGTGAAGCGTTCTTTTTTAAATAATCTTTATAAAATCTAGATGACAATGCAACTGCTTATTATTCCAAACAATTAGGGTTTAAATAAAAGTGAAATAACGTTTATTTTACTTATCTTTAGGTTAGAGTTATACATCAAAATGAATCATCTTACAAGAATATCTCAAGTTTACAATTCAGGTAGTTTTCTTGGAGTGGACATCAGTAACAATAGCAACTGTTTTGAAATTTCAAATGAACGTAACATTTAAACGATTGATTGTGAATAACTATACTATACTATACTAAACTACACTATACTATACTATACTATACTATACTATACTATACTATACTATACTATACTATACTATACTATACTATACTATACTATACTATACTATACTATACTATACTATATTAGTGAAATCCAACTAGTGCCGGGTCTATTACCAATGCTGCTTTCTGATTGGTTGAGTCACTACTAGGCTATTTGTTATAGCACACGAGTAGCGAAAAGCGCCGGCTTTGAAAACCAAAACAATGACGGCTGAATAGCGTTTTGCTCGAAAGATGTTTTGTCTCGATATTTTTTTTTATTTTTTCTCGATATTTTTTTGTTCCTCTCGCCCACATGGCCTCTGAGTCAAAAGCCCATTCGGCCTAAACTGATACTATATTATTTTAAAACGTTTTAGTGGTTGTGTTGCTTTTGTAATGTTTGCCAGTTAACCAAAAATTCCTCATTAAACATAACAAGAAGTGGCCTATTAACCCTTCCCGCTTGCTTTACTGGTGACAGTTAAAGCCGAACCTTGAGCGTGATCGATCATGATATCGATAACGTTAACTTTAGAACCCTCTCAATGTAAGCCGACAGGTGTTTTAGAACCTTATCAAGAAAAACCTTACTTTGATTCTCTTTCCTCAGCAATCACAGCGGTGGAACTATCGTCTTAATCGATGTTTCTTACAACGGAGGCAGCAGAATGGGGAATTTTTATGGCATGTATGAAGCACTTTACGAACAGAAAAGGCTAGGAAGCCTACAAATAGTAGTGATTGAAGATAACAGTACGTATTCAGTCAGATCAAGATCTTGGTTATAATGTCAAAGTTTAATCAATCTCTCCTTATAAGAACCTCACTCCCTCTTGATTTCACATCACGATCCATCTCTGTCGTTTTGCATTAAGATTTCTTTATTTTCCTATCTAGTTCCAGGAAAACCGCCAACGAACATAACCTCACTGGCATTGAGCCCATCTAGTATCGCTATCAACTGGAATATGCTACAATCGAACCACTGTGAAGTATTTCCTTTGGTGGGATTCCGTGTCTTTTATTCCTTCAATGATAAGGAAAATGTTACGGGGACACGTTTTGTAAACGTTAATAAATCTAGCAGCAACTTCGTCATACAGGATTTGGAACATTTTGAGTATTACCTGATTTGGATACAAACAATAACGTCACGTGACCTTGGACCACGAAGTATAGCAGTGGAAACAAGAACGTTAGAACAAGGTGAGAGTTCGTACATGTATGTATATGGGGTATTGACCAAGTGAGAGGTCAAGACGGCTGGATATTGGTCAAGATCTTTGTTGCGAGTTTCTAGACCTCGGCTTCGTCTCGGCACATAAATTAGAAAAAGAAACGAGGCCAATATCCAGCCATTTTGAACGAACAAGCTTGATCAAGGATTTATTATTTGGCTATTGGGGAAATTTTTCTTGCGGGACACGGCGGGTAGTTTCGGGCGGGCTAAATAGTTCATCTTGCCCGCTCGGGTAGCCAATCACAACTCGAGATTTGATTTATCTTGAGGGAAGCTAACCATATAATAATAATCCATAAAGGCCAAGCTTATTACAGTCAACTTTCGCTTTATGGTCACCCCACTATTACCGACGCCCGCTATTACGGACAAAATTCAAATCCGCGGTGAAAGCTATAGATCGCTAAAGAGGTTTGTCTGGATAAGACTCCCGCTATAGGCTTTCTGCAGCTAAGCCATCGCATGACTTATTTTTCATTGTGGGCTCTCTTGCTAAAAATGCAAGAAATGGAAAGAGCATGTCAAAAGTATCAAAATGGCCAAATTTGAGGCCCCCATCATTAAAGAATGAGAATTTATGACTTTTTAAAAGAGTAAGAAGATTTGTATGGAAAAAGTTGTTGGAGAACAAGGCGCTGCTCTCCATCAACATTTTCCATACAAATCTGGATGCGATAATTTTTTTTTTAAACAGCCTTGTAATGAACTTTTGATCCATTCTAGTGATTGTCGTGAATCTAACCATTCAGTTGAGTGTTCCCTGGGTTCAAGCTCTGCTAAATAGCACCAGCGAAGCTTTCCACAACGTAACAACGATAATTGAACGAAATGTAAGTACTGCGTTAATCCAATAAAATCAGTCAAGTTGGTAATGATTTTAAGCACACTTAATTTACAATTTTACAATGCAAGGAAAAAGTTTTCAGCTGGTGCTTGACATATGAATTTCTTTTCCTTGAATTTTTTTTAGGTTAACCTGTTGTATGCAAACGATGCAGAGTTACGAAATGTGGTGTGCCATAAGCTTGTGTGAGTATATACATTTTCTTAATGAACAATCAACTAATCTGTAATCATGCGTGTAGTCTTTGTCGATGTTTAGCTGTACCCCCCCACCCCCCTGTTTTGTATATTGGAGATTGCGTGTTGGATGTTGATTATTGGAAAACGTGTTCGACTCTTGCAATGGTGTTGTTTACCGTGGTTGGTTAAATCCGTGGTTAAATCCGATCATCTTCAGTTAGACCTGTGCAGGATACTACATTTTTGGCGGCGAGGACGGTCGTTTGTATATCTGTTGGAGATGTCAACTGTATATTTAAGCGATACACACGGCAGGTTTTGAAGCCATTTGACTGCTCAGAAACTGCTGGTATCTCCGCACGTTGGGAAAGATGGCTGCGAGCTTTTGTTTGCAATGGGAACAGGAGTCAAAAATGCCGACCAGAAGAAGGCGCTATTGCTGCACACCGCTGGATTCAGAGATGTTCAAGACATCTATTTTACGTTAGAAGAGGAACGAGGGTCGGATAACTATCGGAAAGCGACGGCGACCTTGAATAAATATTTCAAACAGCAAGCAAATGTTCCATATGAAAGGCTTTGTTTTCGTGAAACTAGTCAACTGGCAAACGAATCTGTCGAACAGTTCGTGACCAGATTGAGACAGAAAGCTAAAACGTGTGAATTTGGAGATGCAAACACCGTGGAAGAGCAAATTCGTGATCAAGTGATTAATAAGTGTTTGTCACACGAACTTCGTCGAAGGTTACTTCAGAAGTGTCAAGCCTTGACTCTGCAACGACTGAGAGAAATTGCCCGTGTTATGGAAGAATCTGAGAAACAGGCCCATTCGATCGAAGGAGCAAGCGATGTGAGTAACGAGGTTAATAGTGAGGGTGGAAAGGTGGATCACAAAGAAGATTCGAGCACAAGGAATGTTAAATGTTTTTGTTGTGGAAATGTGGGGCACAAAGCAAACGATCACTGAAGTCCAGCTAGAGGGAAGCAGTACAGAAAATGTAATGGGACAGAGCATTTTGAGGCTCTATGTAAAACAAAGAGGAAGCAAAATAATGGCCGAGGCCGAGGAGCTGGAGGAATGCGTAGGGCAGGCAAAAGAAGGAGTGGTGGACACCCCCATGTAAGGAAAATATAAGAAGAAGGTCCGCAGAGTGATGGCTGTGAGTATGCATTTGGCGTATCAGATGATTCAAATGTTTCAAGTGATGGCAAAATTCCTGTGAAAATAGGACTCGGGTTTGCCTGTAACAATGATTATTGATTCTGGTGCTAGTTGCAGTGTGATTGGTCGCAATGTGTGGGAATATTTGAAAGCCAAGATTAAGTGAGTGTCAAGCAAGGCTTCCAAGAAGTTGTATTTATATGGTAGTAATCAGCCACTACAAGTTGCTGGCACATTTACTGCAGACGTTTGTGTTGGAGAGAGAGTGCTAAGTGGGGTTGAATTTGTTGTTACTGAAAATAAGGGACAGGCCCTTCTAGAGCGAGAAACGGCCATTGCTTTAAGAGTTCTTTAACTGGGATGGAGGCATCGATAGATCCAGTGTTTTCGAAAACTGTCCAGGATGCTGTGAAGGTATTGACAAACTAAAGGATTTTCAGCTGAAGATCCCAATTGATCCAGAGGTACAAGCCATAGCACAACCCATTAGACGAGTTCCTTACCACCTACTTGATAAGTTGAGTGACAACCTAGACGAACTTGTCAAACTTGACATTATCGAGAAAGTGAGTGGACCACGTTCGTGGGTATCACAGTGGTAGTGGCGCCAAAACCCTCAGGTGACATCCGTTTGTGTGTAGATATGCGACAGGCCAATATGGCAGTAAAACGAGAACGTTACCCAATACCCACCATCGATGAAGTTTTACAAGACTTGAACCAGAGCAAGTTCTTCAAGACGTTGGACCTTAACTCTGCCTATAATCAAATGGAGTTATCACCTGAATCCAGAGATATTACTACATTTGGTACACACAAAGGACTGTACCGGTACAAACGACTCATGTTCGGTATCAGTTGTGCACCTGAGATGTACCAGAAGGTACTTGGCCAAGTCCTGCAAGAGTGCGACGGAGTCCACAACATTTTGATAATAAGATAGTTCATGCACCCACGGAAGAGGAACATAACAACAGATTTGAGAATGTGGTCAGGGTATTGAGTAGCAAGGCGTTGACGTTCAATCGTGACAAGAGTCAATTGAAGATGTCACATTTGGTGTTTACATATATGGGTCATGTGTTGTCAGCGCGTGGGATTGGTCCAGCAGATGTTAAAGTGAGGGCAGAGTTGCCCTCTGCACAATAGCAACATCTAGCGGCGGACGTAATGGGTCCACTGTCTGCCAGTGATTATGTCTTTGTCGTGGTGGACTATTACAGTCGATTCTTTGAAATGGAATTCACCAAATCTACTACATCTGAGAAGATCGACGACATGCAAACAATCTCCATTTACAGTTGCTCAGAAGAAAAGTAATAGTGTTCTTGTCGAGGCCGATGGTGTACAGTACCGTCGAAATGTGACCTATGTGATTATGTACCCCAAGCCACCAGTAAATCATCAGATGCAACAGAGGCTCAAGGAGTGACACCAGGTTCACCAAGCCAAGAGTTTAGAGAATACGTAAAAGTTCCTCCTGGAATAAGAACCGGAGAAAAAATACTGAGGCACAAACCATCAGATGATGCTACTACGTGGCAAAGTGGTTCTACGTCCACCTTACGGCCATCAAGAGTCAAACGACCACCATCTAGATTTCAGGACTATATTATAGGCTGTGTTCAGCTGGCCCCGGAGTAGAACTCTTACATCCAGATGTGAACTGAACTTGAACTGTTTGTTGTGTTGCACTTCGGTTTTATATGTCAGTTTGAAGTGCTGAAGCGCTGTTAGGACTTTCGTAAGACATTTATAGACGTTTTCATGCATATAGAGTTGATCAGGGTTATTCTTTTGTTTTTCCTTCACCTGACAAGTAATTCAAAGAAGGGAGGAATGTAGTGTTTGTCGATGTTTAGCTGTACCCTCCCCAACTCCCTGTTTTGTATTTCGGAGCATGCGTGTTGGATGTTGATTATTAGAGAACGTGTTCGACTCTTGCAATGGTATTGTTTACTCTGGTTGGTTAAATCCGTGGTTAAATCCGAATCATCCCCCGTTAGATCCGTGAGGATACTACGATGCGAGGGTCATCAACCTCTGTTTTGTCTTTGCAGCAAAACGAATTCAAAATCAGGCGTGTAAAAGTATAAAAATAATCAGAAATATTAATAGTAATTAGTTTTTATGCTTCTTGAGCCTTGAAAACAAAATTAACAAATTGAGGAGAGTTAATATATGGATCTTAAATTTTAGAAATGAGAGTGGAAAGACCGCAGCAGAAGTTGAAATTATATTTGGCCAGCACGTGCATATGTCTGCTTTTATTTTGTTGTACAAAGAGCTGTACGAAAATGGAAATCTGGGAAACATGACAGCCACTCCTATTTCAGATAACAGTAAGTTATCTGTGCTGCAATTGCTATTGATGATTTATTACCCAATTTAACCATTTAACAAGACAAGTTCTTTTTTTTCAATTA
>Ga0126343_10000352_pt1 | contig 16895 bp, 10 predicted proteins | sample Cyp2metagenome_FD_92531 | JGI IMG/M metagenome (GOLD analysis project Ga0126343, IMG submission 92531) | Coral microbial communities from Lord Howe Island, Old Settlement Bay, Australia - Cyphastrea 2 metagenome | ecosystem: Host-associated > Invertebrates > Cnidaria > Coral ...
AATGTCTTAAACGCGATTCTAGTGACAAGAACGGCTAGCTGTCGTGTTACCAATGCGTTTTCCACCAGATTGAAGCTAATTTGGCCACGATCCAGCTTCAAAAGCACCAAAATGTCCAAAAAACAATTTTGGCAAAAAGTTCCAGGTGTCAATGGGTTAAATTCATACTGATTTTTTCATTGGTATCCTGCTTTATCCTGCTTTTCTTACTTAAACTTGTATTATTTGATGATTACTCACTATTTTGTTGGAAAGTTACATCTAAAACTAAAAGGGCTCTTGGAAATGCAATAAAGCTACAAATGACAGACATGCACTTCTTGAAGTCTAGGAGTAAATAACTTGTAATGTTGTAATTTGGAAGGCTAAGGTTGGATGTAAGGAAAAATTTTTCCTATAGGAGGGTTTTTCTTTCAAAAGAATTAACATTTCATCAACAGCTTTATATTAATTGATTGAAAAGTGGGAAAAATGTGTGTCAGAGAATTAAGATGCAGTCATTGGTATTCAACACTGCATGATATCTTACAGAGTCAATGACTGGCAAAGTATTCAGTGCTTTTGTAGGATTGAGGGACAATACAGTACCTGCACTTAATTAAACTTATGTTATCCTTTAGAAGTCTAACAGTATTCTAAACGTTGTCACCAACTATAAATGTGTCAGCCTGGTTCCTGACGTCTGTTTTGACCAAAATGTTTTTGCAGTTATTATTATTGTACTAATAACTCATGTGAGTGGCCCAGTGAAATCAAAATGCTTTAAATATATTTGTTTGTCCAACATTCCCCACTAGTTGTATTGGGTAAAATTTCCACAACGTAAAATCAATTATAAAGTCAAGACAATAAGTCCCTTGTTAACCATCCTGGACAAATAGGGTCTAATGCTTGCTTGAAAAGATATCATTTTAGAGTATTATCAAAGTTCTTCTTGGTAATTAAAAATCAAGAGAGAAACAAAACTTTGATTGATTAGAGATGAAGTGTCTTTGTTTTTGGTTAACTAATAACTTTTTTATTGTTTCTTGTGCAATAGTTACCAAGACCAACAGCCAGGATTCTTCTTAGTCATTTTAAATGGGATAAAGAAAAGCTCCTAGAAAGGTTAGTTGGGATTTTTTCCTGCTGGGTACTACTACCGTAAATCCTCAAATTAGCGTGCCCCCTCAAATAAGTGCCCCCTTCGAATAGGCGCCCCTGCTATTGGCCAGAATTTAAAATAAAGCCCCCCCTCCCTCCCCAAATAAGCGTCCCCTTCCTCCATTTTGTGGACGAGTAATGAGACAACCCCAAGCATGAATGTTTCCTCCATTCAGTAATTAATTCTTAATTTCCCATTTAAAATTTGGTATTGTATGGGAACATTAATGTGGTTACTTGTCAATTGTCTGCAGTCATTGTTCATGAAATTATTCTGGATTTCATGGGTCAGTGAATGATAATATTATTATAACTAACAGACATTGCTTAGTATGTCAGGGCTTGGAATAAAAGAGTGCAGTCTAACATCAAGTATTACAGAACAACACAAAAAAATGCATGTTTACTTCTTTGGCATAGTAAACTTACTAAATGTAAATATATTCTGAATTACTTGTGATTTCTTGCCTCTAATCCGCAACATCATTCTGTGTTACGCATTGAATTTTACAAGTGTTCACTTTGCTGGCAATTGTAGAGAGATTGCTGTGATTGGTAATACATGTACATGTGTATACATGTAGCTGTTTTACCACATGGAATTTGTAAGAGGCATTTTTTCTGGATAACTCTTGGGGTCTTTGGAACTGTGGCTGAAGACCACAGAAATAAAAGGAATGTAGAGAAAAATTGAGAAATAAAGTGCTACAAATCTATGCTAAACAAGGTCAGTTGTCCAAACACAACTGCAGTCATGAATTTTGATGAATTTTGATGAGTTTGAGAAGGACGTTTGAATGGCAGTTAGGAACATAAAATCCTGCATTAATATGGAGCTAGCCATTTATGGGAATTGAACTGTCAGTAGCACTATAAACTGACAAAGAGCAGAATATATTCTAATGAGAATTATTGGCTAAAGTTTGTTTTCAACAGTAGCACAGTTTTAATTTGATTCCAATGTTCATTTGATAGTTGACTGAATCTCAGCTGCAAATCAGAATATCGCTGACAAGAAATTAACACTGTAGTGTGATTTGTCATGTGATCATGACATACTTATACAAAGGAGAATTAAACTTGAGGGACTAAAAATGTCCTTACTGGAAATCAAAGAATATTATCAGTCTTTCCAAGAGGTGACAGACGAGGCACCATAAATGTATACCTGTCAGTAATAGTAAGAGAATTCTAGCCCAAAGAGAAATAAGCACACAACCCAGTTCAGAATGAAAATTAATTATGTCATTTATAACATCATATTTCTGTAACTGCTCAGAAATGTATGCACTGTTGTGCATAAAAGATCATTATTATGCACTATTGTGCATAAGAGATAACTGTATCTTTTTCCTAAGCAGTGTTTTCATGAATGTTAAAACAGAAGAGGCAAAGATAGTTTTACATCTAGAAATACATGTTATATGTTACAAAGTTCAATGCAGATAGTGGGAAAAAGTTACTTGCATGGAATGACATGCACAAAATAACGTTGGATACTGTTTTGATACTTTTAATGTTTCATACTATTTGGCTGTTTTTGGATTTATTTTTATAAAGCAGCCATCCTTTATTCGAGCTGAGAATATTTAATTTAATCCATCAACAGCACATGTACTACTCAAAAGTAAGTTTCGAGCTCTCATTTCATTTCTCTCAAGAGGCATCTCATTCCTTGTGAGAGCATACCACCTACATGTACAAGAAGCTGATGCACAACTGCCTTGGAGTTCGTTATATCAAGCAAACATATCTGTCATCGATATTTGGCATATAATTTGATTTTACCACCACAAGTTACAAAAGAAAATGAAACAATAGAGAAAGAGTGAAGGTTTAACATATCTCCACAAACTACAACTGCAAATTTCTATCTTAAAAGTTCTGAATAAATTGTGTTCCTCAAAGCAAGGTAACATCCTTTTGTTTTTTGCTACATACATGGATGTTATGTCTCCTCAAAGTATTCTAATGTCATCAAGATTGTTGCTTCCTATCCACAGTTTCAGTCTTAAAATTTATCACAGAGCAAGGGACATCAGTTTTCATATATTTCCAAGACAACAAACACTTGAGATACAAATTGTAAGCAGTCTTTTGACATCCAGAGTTCAGTGTAATTTATCCATTTTGGTTGAGTGCTTTTTGGATGTACAAAATTACTTCCTTGATTAATGAGTTGGATGTTAGCAATCACAACATGGGAAGCACTAGGAGTGGCTACTTTCATTTTGAGACAGCAAAGGTTTCAGGATAAGCAACACATGAATAAAAACATGTTATAATTTTATGATAGACCAACAGACGGAAGGTAAACACAGAAAAGACACATTGTTTTTCACTTGATGCGTTAGTTTTTATTGCCGTATCTGCTTATAACAATCAGTGTGTTCAACTGGTTCCAACACACTCTGTTCTTTCAAAATACCGTATTTACCCATGTATAATGTGCACTTTTTTTTCGTGAAATTAACCTTCAAATTTGCGATGCGTATTATGCACGGATCCCATTGTTTACTTAAATTCTCATTAGCATACCGTAAACAAAAGCTTCACACCAGTTGGTTTTCAATAATTTTAATAAAGAAACTACCGATGAAGAGTGAGTGATTTCAATCCTTGAAAAAATTAAACAAAACATGTCATTGTATCTCATGCTATCAAAACATCAACATCGCAACGAAACTTACTGCGACTAAATGTCAATGCTACAGTGTATGTGAAAAGTTGAGAATCGAGTTGTGTTAGCCTGCTGTGGAGATGGTTCCAAACTAAAGCCGATGGTCATCTTTGAGTGAAAGACTGTACCAGAGGTTAATAACAAGACTAGTAGCAGAAAGAATAGAGGGGTAAGTTTCTAAAGAAACTGTGGTGCTGCATCGGTGGGAAGTATAACGAGATAATTGGGTTTTATCAACTAAGTTGATAATGTGAATTAGCCACCGTAAAGAGATTCGAAAGCTGACGTTTCGAGCGTTAGCCCTTCGTCGGAACAAATCGATTCGCTCCAACGAAGGGCTAACGCTCGAAACGTCAGCTTTCGAATCTCTTTACGGTGGCTAATTCACATTATCAACTCAGTTGATAAAACCCAATTATCTAGTAGCAGAAAGATCAAGTGAATCGAGAAAGCAGGGCGTGCTCAGATAGGTGGCCTGGGGAGAAGGAGAAGCCTGGTTGTTTTTGACACATTCTAAGCCCATGTGACCGACAGCGTGAAATCGTCATTCAAATGTGAAAACACTGACCTTGCTGTATAAAGTCACGAATAATATTTGGATGGAATCGAGGACGATATGGTTTACGATGCACCTGAGGACACCAAAGGATTTGACGAATCCTTCATCAGGGAAATACCGGTATTTCAATCAGATTCCAAGTTGGATTTCAAAGGTTTCATCATTTGAAAGACGCCAAACTTGAAACGGTTGTGCTAGTGCTGTGATTACAAATATCTGCAGGTTTCAAAACAAGCTTTTGAATTTACGACTGCTTTAAAACTTCGAATTATTGCAGCTGTAATTAGTTTCATTTCTTGCAAATGGAATCGAAAACATGAAAATTACTGGGTAATTACCGAATAAGATCAAGAAAGATCAGGAACTGTTGTTGTACCTTAGCGAATGATTCTAGATGTTATTGTAAATTCATTTCTTATTTTCCAGTTGTAGTTGATTCAATAAACATAATTTTGCAAAGAAAGGCCTTTGGTTTTGTTTGTGTTTTTCTTTTCCAAAATATATGGTCAAAAATTAGGATGCGTATCATACATGGGCGCCCATTATACACGGGTAAATACGGTACATGCATGACAATAGAAAACTTTTTCCATCAAACAACAACATGTGAGCATTCAAATCCCAACCACTAGAGCACATCAATCATTCTAGAGAGGCTGGTATGAATGGTTAATTACAGTTCAGCAATCCTTTTGCTGACCATATCAGTGTTTGCAAATCCATAAACATTTCCAAGAAATGTTTCTGGCTATCCGGGCTCAATCTATCAAAGAACTTAGAATTCAGAACACTCAGATGTTCCTAACAAACCCTGGCCATTTCTCTGCATAAAAATTATGTGAAGTATCATATCATATATTTGAACTGAAAACAGAAAACTTCTCCACTTTGAGTGGGACTGCTGGGAGTGGATAGAATGGTGCTTCCTCGTAAGGATTCATTGGGGCAACCTAATTTACAGATTGTGCTGCATTCAAAATATGGACTATCAGGGATTTTTTTAATTAACACTTGTGCAATACCAAGGACTAAACTATGTTATGACTAAGCCAAGAAAAGCACATAAATTTGTTTGAAATTGCTTTCCAAGGTACTACAGTGGAGATCAAGACAGACTCTTCTCTGAAGCACATATAGTTAGTCCAAATAGAACACACTCCAGACCTGTTTCAAGTAGCAGGGTCAGTATTTTATGTTGATCAGTGTTTATGTACATTGTGTATGTTTGTAGTTTATCATTCGGTGCATTGTTGTACGAAATTAAAAGGTACCATAGCTAAAGGTTCCTACTTCTGATTAAAAGGTACATGTCAAGACTAGCAGGTTTTAAAAACTCAAGCACAGACTTTTTATAGTCTTTCCGGTAAAATCATGAACACCAGAAAAAATATCAGGAATGTTTACTGTTTTGTGACCAATTACATACAACAAGATGAAACCACAAAAAGAGCAAAATGCAACAGCCTGAAAGATTTGGATTTTTCTGGTGTTCACATTTTTGTAGGAAAGACTATAACAAGTGCCTCTAGCAAAGAAGTTTTACCAGTAATCTTATTCAGGGCTCAACATAACGGTTGTTCAATGGGAAATGTCCATCTAGAATGTTGACTTGACCAGCCAAAAACTTTACTCAACAGTCATGTGGACCAGTCACTTCATGTTGATAAACAATCAAATCCTCAACTGTACATCTTAATTTTGTCTCTTTGTAAAAATGCAATTATTATGACCTCTCCTCCCAAATTAGGATCTGTTGATGAATGTTTGGTTTCATGTACGTTTTTATGGACATAAATACTTATAGAACATGTGAACTTAACAAGAGCTCACGTGACTCAATATACCAATTGCTCAATTGTGCATTGGTGCATTGCCTTTTCTTTAGTGGAAATTATTTTGAGCCCTGTAACTTCAAACTAGATTCCACAGTCATCAGTCGGTCTTCCTGATTTCCTGAAGCCCCTTCGACATGTAAGTTCATTTACGGCTTCTTTGCATAACTTAAAATAACTTACTTAACATAACTTAAAATAACAGAGTTGTGCTAATAGTACTTATGTATGTGTGTTTGTTCATTAGGTAAACACAAGATCATCTTCAGCATCAGCAGATGCAAACTGTGAAATCTGCTTGACAACGACCCATACTTCAGTAAGTCTCAGTTGCTTTGATATAACAAGTAGTGTGAGCAACAGGGGAAATAATGTATTTTTTTCCTGTCCTGAAGCTGATGTCAGTCCTGTTCAAACATCCCATCAGTTCTTATTAGATGCATTTTATTTTGTGTGTGTATTGTTACAACTGCATGCTGTATTGTTTGCCCTACAGATGTTTGTTGGTTTAGAATGCAGTCATAGGTTCTGTCCTAGATGTTGGAAAGAATACATTACGACTAAAGTCATGGATGAGCATATTGGAGAGGTACACTATTAACTATTACACCCTATAAACCAATACTCTACTTTATAACTTTGTCTTTTTTTTCTATTACCATGTTTCATTGTTCATTAGCACTTAACTGTCATCTCCTGTTTTTAGAACATTTCTTGTCCTGCTCATAAGTGTGACATCCTCGTAGATGAAGTATTTGTAGGGTAAGTATCTGGTTCTGGCTCTGGTTATACAACTGTTCAAACACAGATAGAGCGGTTTTCATTTGAGTGTCGAAAAGTAATTGGTTTTGCGCTTACTACGCTACGTGATTGGTTTAAAAAACTTGTGCCACTTTTTCATCCAATCAGGAGTAAAACCAAAACCAATCGTGGTTCACTCGTACGCGTTTTCCCCCACTTTGCGTCAGCTACATGTAATTATTTCGTCTTTTGATTGGTTCACTTGACTATCTGTGTGCTTTGTGATTGGCTAGAGTGATTACTCTGGTTTTGGTTTTACGACACTCAATTGAAAACTGCTCTAATGCAATCTACAAGGTAAAAGGTTACTTTCGATACAATAAAATTCAACTTTATAGGTTGCCTAGCAGACACGAACAAACGAAATGAATGGACACAGTCATTTAATTGTCTTTGTTTGTGTCCTATAAGCCTCACTGCCAAGCTGAATGTTATACATCAAAAACCGTCTATTCACTGTCTGCTTTATAGTGTAGTTTATTTTATTTTGTGAACTCTTATATGGTGGATGGTGATTTATCTGGTGGATAGCATTACCCACCCTCCAACGACAACAACAACAACAACAACAACAACAGCAACTTTATTCACTCTTGTACAAGGTTATATATATATAACAACAAGATGTGCCTTTGGAGTCCACATTAACCAGGTTCCACTACACCTCTTATATTTTAGTGTAATTTTGGGTTTTTCATGTCTGTTTAGTTGGTTGGTTACCTTTGTCAGTCAGCAAAGCAAATACAATCAAGATATCTAGTTGGTTAACATAAATTTTATTTTTAATGGCAGGCAAGTAGTAAAAGACACTAAAGTAAAAGCACGATATCACCATCTGATAGCTAACAGCTTTGTTGAGGTAAGTGATGTAGTGAAAATATTGTAAACTAATGATCATCCTTCCATCCTAATTACCCATCTTATGATCTTAAGGATCTTGTGTTTTTCCCAAGTATTGTGATGAACTTGGTATAGCCAGCAAAAATGTTAAATGCTTTTAGATTTTTTTTTTTAGTTTCCATGGTTGTGTTTATTTCTATGATGTGCTTGTAGAAGTATTGTGCCGTTGTGGGTTTCAGGGTGTCTCAGCTCCCGTTTGAGTACATGTGAGTGAACTGTGATAGCCATGACACTTATGTCACTGTGGTTGGGACACATTTTCATAATTTATTTCTCTCATAGTTCTGAAAGTCATGAGTAACAGTGGCTACTCTTGCTTAGGTCAAATACTTATCCAGGAGCATTGCCGAGTTTATTACCAAATTGCCAGTCTATTTGTTTGTATATCTGGCTGTAGAGAGGAGCTGTTTAGTTAACATGTATATGTGCAGTGACACATGAATTACACCTGCAGCAATGTCCAAAGTCAACTCACAGTACTGCAACAACAACTCACAACCCATTGAAAAAAAGAAACTGTTCCAATGCTCAATGTTTGTTCCTCTCTCACAGTCAGGGTGATCAAGGTGTGTAATGATCCTAATATATAGAGGTTAGAATACATTTTGACTGTCTTGATTTTGTAGAGCAACCGACTGATGAGTTGGTGTCCAGGACCTGACTGTCAAAATGCTGTGAAAGCTAACTACCATGATGCTTTGCCTGTGACATGTCTTTGTGGGTACACATTTTGGTGAGTCTGTTATTAAAATGTACTTAACTGCGTGGAGCAAAAGAAATAAAGTCCCTTGAAGCTGTGTGCAAAGAAAGTTGTGACCTATAGGCCAGTGGATGCTAGCTGCACTTTATTTGCCCAATGGGGAAGTGATGCACTGTCAGAGATGAAATAACTGTTTAATTTAGTATTTACAAAATTAATCTTGCCTATGGGAAATGTCGGGAGGTAGTGAAAAAGTTACACTATAATCGCATTTTGTGCAGGCTTGAAAATCAGTCATCTGTGTACCCTGCTGCCTTGCTTGTTAGCGTTTTAGTGACATTCTGCTAACACACTTCTTGCTCTGAGATTCTATATGTCGTTGTGCATTACATGAATTTTATACTATTACAGGCAAATAAAAGCCTTCTAACTTTTTAACTATAAAGTAATGATGGTGTGTTCTAATGGCTACCAGTGCATGTTCTACAAAATGCAATGATAGATAAGATCTTTATTTTTACATATTAATTTATCTGGTAGTTGTCTGATCTTGCATTGTTATATCGTGAGTTTCTTCAAACGGGTGGAAATGTGCATTTTGACCATTGAACTATCATGAGAAAGCTTACAACATGACGCCATTGGTTGCAAGAAATGTAAAGTGTTATATACAGTTGAAAATATTGATCACTAACAACAGCTTGATGTTGTTGTGTTTTATTTGTTCAGCTTTGGCTGTGGAGAACCTGTTCATGAGCCAGTGAGATGCGCTGTAAGTTGCTTACATTTTTTGTTTGTTGCACTGAACTAGAAATAAGAGCCAAACAGCAGATGTATTTGCCACCACATGTGTAAATTACTAACTGAAATTCTTTGCAATGGAGATATGACATGCTTTTTAGAAATGAATCAGATCCAAAACAGATGGTGGTTTTTGCAACATGGTATTCACACATTTTAATTGGTGGAGCTTGGGTTGCATGTACATTTCCATTTGTTGTCTGTTTGTAAGATTATTTAGAGTTTCATGATAGGTAGATTACAAAAAGACGCTAGATGATTTCTTTCTTTTAATTGTGACATGTTATTTACTGGTACTTTGTCTTCTTTAGTGGCTTAAAAAGTGGATAAAGAAGTGCAATGATGATAGTGAAACATCAAACTGGATATCAGCAAACACAAAGGTTTGTTTCCTTGTTCTAACTGGATGCAGAGAAAGTTAAATGAATGCCAAAGCTGCTCTTCACGCAACTCAGTAGTAACCTTCAGTAGGCCAGGGTTATTTTGCCAGTGTGAAGCATGTTAATTGTACTTAATTGTGTGGCTCACACCGCTAGAGCTTATATTAGTTTCTTTAGTATTAGTTGGGTGACGGGTGAGGGGAGCTGCTGTGAGGGTAGAGTCTTGCCCAATAACTTAAAACGATACATACAGTAGCTGAACTCATGTCTCAAAGTCTAAGTGATTACACACCACACTTTCCACAATGTACAACAAGACAGTGTAACTTCTGCTAACGAAAATTTCCTGCAGGCGGACACCTCTATCAAAAATAAACTAAGCTATAGTTGGCCACATGCAAGCACTACACTGGCAGACATTTCTCCTCATCAAACACTTGTTTTCGTGCAAAGTCTTTGGTGTGCCCCTTGTGGGAGGTTTGACTGTTATTCTGTTAAGTGTTTCTTACCTGATGACTGACCTGGGAAGGTTTAACTCACATTAGACCATCTTCCTAGGCTTCATTCTCTCAGGTTTAGTACTTGAGAATTTATTAATATAAAATGTATTTTTTTAGGAGTGCCCCAAGTGCCATGTTACTATAGAAAAGAATGGCGGCTGTAATCACATGGTTTGTCGCAACAACAATTGCAAGGTAACAGTCATCATCAAGTGTAAATATCTACTCCAGTACTATCTTCTAAACCAAATAGATGTTTTCAAGGCAATAATGCACTTTTGGGGTCTAGAAAAACTGATGAACGTACTCGCGTTGCGCTCGTGCGTTAGTTCGTCTCCTCCGCAGCCGTTTTTTGGAATCTCCAAAAACGTCAGCAGAGGAGACTACTGCGTTCACCCGCAGTTGCGCTTGCCCTCAAGCATGAATTATTTTCCTAGAGAACGTAGAGCACCAACTTCTATTCGATAAATAGAATGATCTGCGCTTTTTGTGCCAGCGGATATTTTGTAGCTGAACATGTAGTTTTGTATGGTTAACGAATCTGAATAAGTGGAGGCCTTTGTTCTTGTTCTTTTTTAAGGCTGACTTTTGTTGGATGTGCCTGGGGCCATGGGAACCACATGGATCAAGTTGGTTAGTGTCCCTTCAATTTTGCACATCACGAAGCAGTTCATTTTAACACAGTTTAGGATCTGTGATATATATTTTTAGCCTTGCTTATTTGATTTGACTTGAGTTGAAACGAATGGAAAGTTTAAATTTATGCAGTTGTCTGTGATAAATCCCAAGTATTTTCATGATTGGTATGCACTGTTTACTCAGTGTTCCCCGCGCATTCCTTGATCCCTGGTAGCATCCTTACTGACCTTGCAAGTGTTGTAGCAGCTCTCGTAACGTATAATATGATTGGTTCACTACCCTGACCAAACAATTGAAACATTGACTTAGAATTTAAAACTATAAAAGCTGCTTACAATACCAAACAGAAGCAGGTCATGAGTACCGGACCTTACAGACGCCAAGCACAAAATCGTGCCATACAATAACATCAATATCGTTTATTATTTATGTCACGTCTAAGAATTAAGTACTGCATCATTGAAATTAGCCTCCTACACAGACGCTCGTAAATATTTCAGACGCTCGCCACGCAATCTTCCTCCCCCACGTGACGAGCCCAAAGAATGGAGGCTACATCGAAAGAATCCTTCGTTGAATGGTTTTTGTTGTTGTTGATTTTACAGATCTGCTTGATGAGATACATTTTTTGCAAAAAGTTTCGGACAATTTCAATTTGGGACAAAAAGCTTGTCCGAAAATGAAACCGGAATTTGTGTTATTTTCTTTTCAGTGCAATTCTCAGTCTAATTCGTGTTTTGTTTTACTTAATCTATGTTTCATCACAGTGTGCGAATTGCTGTCCGAAATGCTTCCGAAATGCTTCCGAAATGAGATTAAAAAGTGTCCGAAAATTAGACCTCCGAAGTTTTTGTGCAAGTTTTTGTAAAGTGAGTGAAATCACGGCAAATACAGTGTAAGCATAGTTACTATGGTGTAAAGCTATCACGGCCTATCAAGTGCAAGTCTTGGGCTTCTCTGAAAATATCATGTAATGAAGGCGGTAGGTCTTTCGTTGAAACAAGTCACGATTACCTAACGTGCTCGCTGCGATTCAAAATATAAACAAAACACTATTGATAACCCGACCTTCGCCAATAAAGGTGCAGAGGTGTGGGAGAGGTGTCTTGTTTAGCTGTATGAAACAGACACGTTAGGAAAAATGCGTGGTCGTTCTTCCGAATCAATTCGATGTTATATAAGAGATAGGGAACCATCAATTTCGATGCTCTACTGATTGTGTGGTTGAATACGCACACCTTTTTGTTAACCCAATAGCAAAATGCATCGTCCTCGTCCGCACTTCCTAACCTTTGATTATTACTAGTTGTAAAGTGAGCTTATAATGTTGTGTGGTGTGTGATTTGTTTTCAGGTACAGTTGTAATCGTTACGATGAGAAAGATGCCCAGGCAGCCAGAGATGCCCAAGCTGTAAGTACTGTAGCCTCGCACGCAGACGTTCTTAGGCTTGTCACGCGTTCGTGGGGAAGAACGCGTGACAAGCTTAAGAACGTCTGCGTGGGAGGCTGTAAGTACTGATACTTCCAACTGAGTGATCATTTGTCCAAGGATACTTTCCTAAGACAATCATTTTATTATTTCTTTTAGAAATCACGGCAAGCCTTGGAGCGTTATTTGTTCTATTGTAATCGCTACATGAATCATGCCCAGAGTGCCAAGTTTGAAACCAAGGTGAGGCATCGACGAATCAACGCATTTTAAAATGCTGATAAGTTTATTTGCTGCGTCCTTAAGGTTTGCAATAGGAAGCGGTGTTGCTGAGTGGCTTAGGACGCTGGATTTGAAATCTGGAGGTCCCTGAATCAAATCTTCCAGCCTACTGCAATCTGGATTTGTTCTCGGTTGTCCCGAGTTCAACTCCTCGACCTCGTTGTGTACATAACCTAACTGGTCAGCCTCCCACAGTTGGGACTCGTATGTAGTAGTTTAAATTCTATGTGCAATATTTAGTTCCTTAAATACCGTGTCCCAGTTAGTTCCACAGTGCGTGATACATGTGACACTTTGATTAAAATAATTATTTTCTTTATTTTTTTGTTCTCCTCTTTCTTTCCTTATAATCTTATTCTTACCTTACTTTGTAATGTAGCTTGTGTTTGTACGAGTTCTTGTTGCGGTGGATCGTGTTCTTATGCGAAGCCTGTCAGAGCTCTCTTTTCTGGCCTCTTATTTTGTGCCGTGACTGAAAACCGTCTTCTCCAGGCCATATCTGGGTTTGGTGCTATGACTGGACGTGAAATACTTTATGGAAGACCAATTGAAAAATATTTAACTTGAAGGAACTGAAAATAAACGTGGCGTTTGACTTATACTGGTTTGAAGCGTACATTTAAGGGCTCTTTTTTCATTTTTGGCTCTTTAGTTGTATGCTCAAGTCAAGCAGAAAATGGAAGAGATGCAACAACACAACATGTCATGGATTGAGGTTTGTATCTTTTCTAATTTTATGCATTGTTTTTGTTTAATTTGTAAAGGAAGCGCGATTAAAGGTTATATGTGCTTTACTCACAGGTTCAATTTCTCCGAAAGGCCGTAGATGTTCTGTGTTTGTGTAGAAATACACTGAAATACACTTACGTGTTCGCTTTCTACCTCAAGAAAAACAACCAGTCCGTCATCTTTGAGGTACAGAAAACTGCTTGTTTCTTACTGTAGCCTGATTTATGCTGCAAAACGTATGCTTACTCTACAGTCTTTTTCTTTCGGCGTTAGACGCGTTTCTCACAAAGATTTTAGAATATAAAGAGGGAGCAAAGTACTCTGTTCACAGACCCTCTATTTTGTCTCGATCTCGTCGAGTTCACAAGCAAAATAGGGTATGGGCTGGGTAAAGACGCATAGAGTTTTGCCTGTTTCAACCGCTTCCCGTTTTCTCGAAAAGTAAGTCGCAAAAAACCGCCTGTGGACAGACTAGTCCTTTATGTAATCGGTAGATCTACCCTTTTTCCCTTTCTTTCTTACCCTTCCTCCCATCATCCCACAGTCACCATCTCAAAATTTCACCCCCTCCCCCCTCCCTCCCTCTCCTTTTTCCCTCATATTTTCTCGCCCTTGTCCCCCTTTTGCTCTTCTTCCTTTCCTCCCTCTTACTCTTAGTTCAATCGCCGCCGCCATATTGTGACTTTTTGTTTTTGAGAAATGGCTCAGGATACTAATGTGTTTGGTGTCTTTTGCTTCAATCCAGGACAATCAAAAAGATCTAGAAATGGCCACAGAAACTCTGTCTGAGTACCTAGAGCGTGACATAACGTCCGAGTGTTTATCAGATATAAAACAAAAGGTCCAGGATAAATACAGGTACCTAATTTTTACCCGCATGCCTTCTGCTTTCTAGCCTGCGTAGCTTGGCGGTTTTTAAGCGGGGAAACCGCGATAATAAACCCCAAAGTCGCGAGGAGCCTGGGAGAGAGACAACTGAGAAACCCTCGCGCACTCGCGCTCGGAAAATAGCTTAAACCGCCAAGCTACGCAGGCTATCTGCTTTCCTGTTCTCCTTAGCTCGTTGATCCTTGGCGATCGGAGTTTTCTATTTATGCTTCCCGTAACAATGCTTACTTTATTATGTTTATACTAATAGATGGTTTAAGGGTAGTCCCTCTTTCGCTTAGTCCATCGAGCCCCATCGTAAAGGCTGCCGCACACTAGCCGATTTTTTGTCGTAGTACTGCAGATTTTTTGTTTGGGTCAAATCGGGTTAAAATTTGTCGGGCCCGCATCAGCTTGCCGCACACTAGCCGATTTTTTGTCGCGACTAACCGCGTTGAGGCTTGGAGCCGGGTCATTCAAAATCAAGATGACGCCTATTTCAGTCACGTGACTCTCGTGACATTTCCTAATTGGTTGAGCCGCGTGCGAGCGCCGACAAATTGTCTAGTGTGCGGCGGCCTTAATGAAACCGGGAGAAAATTATGGCCTCGAGAAATCCTGGGGGCGAAAAGCGCGCGGATTTCGTTCGGCCATTTTCTTATCACGCACGCTGACTAAGCGAAAGATCAGAGGTTTCTTTCGGGTCACGCATGACGGACAAAGCGAAATCGCGTGACGCACAAGAGAACGGACTAAGCGAAAAGTGGGTTTCTCTCGACGGACGGACGACGGACTTAGCGAAAGAGGGACTACTCGTAGTCTTCTTAATAGATAAAAAAAGTACGTTTTCTCTTGAAATTTACTTAAAGTGCTGTTTCTTAACCATATCCTCAGGTACTGCGAAGCGAGACGAAAAGTCCTTTTAGACCACGTATATGAGGGCTACGAAACGGACATATGGGAATACATCGATTATGACTAAAGCTCTAGATTCTTAAGATAAAAGAAGACGTGTAATGTAATGCTAGGATATAAAAAGGTGTTAACTGGATCAGATTACTTACTGTTATATAGTTGAAGACGAAGTTCGTATTTGCAAATGTTATTAGAAAATTACGTAGAAATGTACATAAAATCGAACAAATTCTTTGGTAGATTTCTTCCCCTCGTTCCTGTTTGTGGCTCAGTGTTAATCTACTTCATGTAATCTGTACTCGTGGCGTACCACCAAGCCAAAACCTATACTTGTCCATTTCCAGACTCGCCATTTCCTGATGTGACGAACACAGTGCAAAGACTTTATACATGTAACAGAGAAATACATTTGAAAGAAACAAAATCTTTCATATTATAATACGAGTCAGTGAGGTTCTCCCCTCATCTAACATTCCCGCAAAGTGGAAGCAGAAAACCTGGTTTAACTACCGGACAGTTTCAATGTTTTATACTTGTTAATCGAAAGATTTTTGGCAATTTTTAAGACGGTGTGAACATGTGCTGTCGCGTAAATCATGTGTTGTATATCTGTGGTAAACGCGTTTTAGCAAGACTGCGAAAGTCCTGGTGTTTCTGCCGAGTAAATCTTTTTAACAGGTGATTAGCTGATTGATTTATTGTCCATCAAGTTACAGCACAAAGCTGCGCACCTGTATTTAAATTGCACTGGTAGCAAAGAAAGCTGCCTATGGCTAAACAAAGAGCAGAGTAAGAATCGGGCGGCAAGATGTATTTGTCTGTGTGCGCTGGGAATATCTTTGTTTCAGTAAAATTCTTACATTGCAGCTATCAGTTGGAGCTGCGCTAATTTAGAAAAGGCCTGATGCTATCATATTCAGGATAGATAACTGATATCTTAGCGACGTCTGTTCACATGTTTGGTCCACTTCTAGGATCTAAACATGTTTCCTTAATTTTAACTAATCTCTTGTCGACCTGATGTGTGTTTGCACGTTTCTTTTAACTTACTTTTTGAAATGCTGTTGCGTGTAAATAAACTCAGTTATTAAAATGTTGTCTTCTTCGCTCTATGTGTTTGCAATTAACGCACGTTTTCATCTAAAAAAACAGTAATGGGTATTTCTACTGAAATGGTTTACTGGATAGTTACGTCAACACAAACAGGGAGACACATTATGGGAAAATGTGTGAATGGCAGTAAACACAACAGACCGCCATATTGCTTTTAGAGTATAACCAATATTTAACAATTATTCACCGAAGTGGTACGTGAAGTGATAGTCTCCTTCGCAGCCGTTTCTTGGGATGTCACGCAAAGCTCCCCCAAAGAAATCTTTTTTGGCCTCGCTGTCCTGAACAGGGTATACTATTTTACTCTCCTCAATCCTAAAAAGGGTCGGAGCTTGTCTTTATCAGACAAACCTGTCCTTATCAAACCCTCGGCGGCACCCCTGTACCCAAATATGGGTTAAGTGCTCCCCCGGAGATATTTTTAATTATTAGGGACTTTAAGGTGGCTCAAGGGACAGTCCTGGTTCTTAAACAAACTTTAAGGTGGCTCAAAACAGTTTCTAGTACTTTCCAGGACGTAGATTTTGATGTGTCATTATTACCCCTCGTTATCACTTGATGCTACAATCTTGGTATCGAAAAACTGCCCAATCACCGGTGAACACGTTGGTATCATTTTCGTGAC
>Ga0126343_10000353_pt1 | contig 16870 bp, 10 predicted proteins | sample Cyp2metagenome_FD_92531 | JGI IMG/M metagenome (GOLD analysis project Ga0126343, IMG submission 92531) | Coral microbial communities from Lord Howe Island, Old Settlement Bay, Australia - Cyphastrea 2 metagenome | ecosystem: Host-associated > Invertebrates > Cnidaria > Coral ...
GAATTAAGGTTTCTGATTCAGACTTGCAGAAGGTGCATTTATCTTCGGCAGTATATCCTATTTTAAACAGCTTAGCATTAGTATATAGTATAGAGTTAAGGACCTTATATTGAAAGGCCTTAACATATGACTCAAAACATACAATATGTGGCAAAAGAAATACTTTCTGATTGAAAGATCGACTGAACCGAAAATTTGTACGTGGGTATGGCGCCCACACGAGGAGAACATGTGATGTTGCTTGGGAACATCAATGAATAACGTTGGAAATTGAGGTCTCGTCGGAAAATGGAGTTTGCTCCCAGCTGATACGTTTTCTCCAACAACGGCAGTGTTTTCGATATTAATTTTTCGTCACTCCTTCAATGGACCCTGGCCTTGGCAGAATCAGAGCCGAATCAGCGGACGACTCTTCTCCTGACAGGATGGGATCATGCTCCAAGTCACCAGCTACTTCCCAGTCGTTCTTAGGATCGTCAAGATACTCTTCTGGTTCCTCGATGTGTTTAACTTCCTTGCTCATCTTCTCTCTAAAGAACTTCACATATGACAGTTCATTTTTCATCATGTTTTGGCACATTATTCTCTTCTTCTTTGGTACGTTTTTCTTGAGGGAGTAACCTTTTACGTAAACACCAGTATATGCTTCATCCAGGAAATTTCCTTTTTGCAGACAGGCTCTTGTAAAGGCTTCTTTTTTACGTCTAAAGATCTTCAGTTCCCTTTGAAAACCTGGACCCTGGGCTTTGATCTTTCTCCAGAAGGTTCTATTGAAATGCTGATAAAGCATGAAATCCGCTTTGTTCCAGCTCTTGATGTCGTCTCTTACTTCTTGACTAATGAATTTCCGTTTCTGAACATCTTGCCTCTCGTTCAACTTGAAATGTAAAATATCTTTCAGTTCCCAGCATAAAAGTCGCTTCAACAGAAGAAGTGATTCATCAAAATGTTCTAAAATCATCACCAGGTCAAATTCATTGTCTAAGAATTCTATGTAGCGTTCTACGGCAGTTTTATTTTGGAAGTATCGAAAATCCAAACCCAGGTCAAAAAGCATGGGATTCCGCACCAAATGCAGAGCTAAAGTGGCCTTCATTAGTGGCTTAATTTCTTGGAAAGCCGGCGGAAATTTCAAAAATGTTCCCAGGGGGTCTTCCTCGTCTTTAAACCCCAGCGGCTTGGCAAAATGCATGAAGTTGAACACGGATTCGTATTGGGCAACGGGGTCCCTTAAAATTGTGATATATTTACTACGATCCTTCGGAAATAAATAATTCATTGGCCTTTTGTTGAACCTGGCGTGATTGCACAAGATGTTTGCTCCAAAGTTGTACAAAGGTGCAGTGTAGGAGACACGGAATCTTGCAGGCCACAGAAACGTGAAAAGCTGTTTATTTCTCGGTAGGACCAAAGTCAAATTCTTGGCGTCTCCATACCTGTTGAGAATGTTCGTTATGGTGCTACCACCTGTTTTGTGCGTCTTTAGAAATAGGACATGATTTATCGGGGAACAAGTTTCCTTGTGCTTCTTAATGGTGTGGATACTTTCTTGCTCCGATGTGATATTTGCGGAGTGTTCTTTCTTAAGGATCACATTCCTCACTTTCGTAGGCAAGATCTCGACTGATTGGGATACTAGATTTCTTGTGGATGTGATCCTATGTAAACAAATAAATTAAAATATAGCTCAGACAAAGCAGAAATTTGAACCGGCGCAAATTATCTCAAGAGACCGGCTTCAAAAATTATTGCTCAATTGCAAGAAGTTATCAACAGTTGCTAGATTTGCTTTCTTGATATCCCTCCTTGTTTCTATCAATACGATCGATTTATTTCAGAGGAGTTATTACCATCAAAAGCAATTCTGTAAACGACCAGTAATATTTGTTATGTTTCCTACCGTCACATCAGTGGTCACTGAAGAGCGAGAACAAAATCAGAAAATATTATCTCCAGTCCTTATACATTTCAGTAGTAAAAAAAAATAAAAGAGGGCGGAGATGATTCGAATTTTTGCAGCATTGAAGTTAGCTGTTACGTACGACTTCGTGATCGACAGTGCAGGAAACAGGAAACAATTAACATTAAAGTATCTCTAAAACATTTGCGGCGATAGACTTAAATTTGCGACCGAAATTTTCATTCACGAACTCCTCACTTACAATTTAAGGCATTCAACTTATATCTTATTGTATCAGGGCAACTAAAAAAAAAAAGATTTTTTTTAATTAAAGCGGCCGAGCTGGCGAAAGTATGCCATCTAACAAAAATGACGAACAGGAATTAGATGAAATGAACGATGGAACCGAGATCGACACCTGTAGAAATCATCAATATTATCTTTTATCTCTTTGATAGAATCAAGCCAGCCATAATTTCGCGGATGGCAACACATGATGGTCTTCTGACAAAGAAATGTCAAGGGAGATCTTCATCACTTACTTGCGTTCTGTAGTGGGGCAGTAAACTGTCGTGGGCAAATTGTTCATTCCATAAAAGACGATACAAATCAGTGAAATCACGGTAACAATCCAAAAGATACTCCTTAAATGAACCGCCATGACTTGGGTCCTTAACGTGTCGTCCACATTGCATGTTTCCTCTTCCTCGAAAGCTACTTAACGTTTGATTTCGTGTCCATTTTTTGCTATACTAGAAGACGCATAGCCGTTTTGTGATTTGGCTACAAAAGAACCACAAAGGTATTTGTTTATTCCATGTGAATATGAATGGGGCAGCGCGTTCTCAACTGCCATTGATTAATTTTTCATGATGTATGGCTATCCACTTGTCTTGCTCTTTTCACCTGCACCGCAAAGCAATTCGGCGAAATATTTAACAGCTACTAACGACTACCAAATTTAACGCTTTACCACGGCTGAATTCTTTCTGCACTTTTTGAAACTCACTGCCTTCAAGGGATGGTCAAGAAAAATAAATGAGAGATTCTTTTCTATAAAGGGAAATCATTGGCAGGTAACTTGAAGAGGGAAATTTGAAACGCGCGAATTCTTGAGCTTGTGACCACTTTGAGGGGCCGCGAAACACATTAAAAAACTACAGACCCATCGAATGCCATAAATAGATGAACAACAAAGTTGTCACTGCAAAAGATCCACATTCAAACAAAAATACATTAAACCGATGAATTTTCCAGTACCAAGTCAGTCTCGTTATTCCCAGCGACCCTTTCTATCTGCAAAGAATTCCTCTTCAAGTCGATCAAAACATACCGAGCGGAAATACGGCGTGGCAGATTTACATTGACTTGAATCAACCTTAATTTCCAGACTCCATTGTTTTGTTTTGTTTTGTTTTGTTTTATGTAATTGATCTTACAGTCCGAAATTTCAGTGCCATGAAAATCTTCTACCGTAAACGCCGGTCTAGGTTACCATGTATCAGCCTATGTATTCAAACGACGCACCCATTTTGCAATACAAGTCAGTCTATAAAATCAGATGAAGTTGGAAACTTTTCGTTCTTAGATTTGGTGATAACAAGGCTCATTGTGTAGTTGAAATTCGATTTTTTTAAACGCTGTAATCTGTTTGTTTGGCTGTGCACTACTACCATATAGTTTTAATTTCTAATGATTAAGGTTTGGTTCATGAGGATTGCAAAACACCTACAAAAGGAATTATAGATGGGCGAAATGAACACGAAGCATTTACAGCGTGAAAGACAAGGGGCATTTCAGAGTCTTCGTGTACCAGTTGCCCTCTTCAAGTGACGCATATCCCTCACTCTTTTCTCGTCCATTAGTGATTTTGTTCTTTGGTCCATCAACATACTCGACAGAGAGAAAGATCGGATGGACCATAATTTAACAAATACACGAGAAAGCTCTTACCACTATTATAATTTTATTTTTAAAAAAGTTAAAGGGGCTCAGTCACGGTTAAACGGTTTGAAACGTTTAGCGAAACTTTTCAATTTCGTTGTTTTTGAATCCGTGTCAATCTTCTCTATCCTTAACCATCCTTGTTCCTTTATGCTTTGTTATAATTTCTTTGGTGTTTTTCTGTCTTTTTAAAGTATTATTTTCAGGTTTCCTTCAATTTAACAAGAGTTTTGTCGACATGATGCTCAAAATAACTCAAAATACCGTGACTGAGCTCCTTTAAGTAACTGAGCCACTACGCGCGCTCTCGTCGGTAGATAGCTGTGTTTAGATGAGGGTATGTAAGCACGGTTTGACATTTATAGATTAGCGAGTATTTTTAGAATTATTCCATAAAAGCATCAGAGCACTTTTTCCATGTTTACATAGCCTCATCTAAACACTCGGGGGCTGGGAGAATTCTCGAAAGTTATGCAAACCAGAGACGTTGTCGAATTCTCCCCGACCCTCCTCGTGTTTAGACGAGGCTATGAAAACACCAGAAATGTGCTCTATTACTTTCAAAATTACAAACCGGTCCAAAATGAAAAGAGGCACACTGAGAGTTCCGGATGCATTAAGAAACTTTGCCATATTACGTCCGCGATCTTTTTAACATCACTTTCGGAAATCATCATGTTGAGTTATGCTTATAGTGCGTCGCGGCGCGATTCTCTTCCAACGCATGGCACTTCATTAACTCATAAGCCATGGAAGAGACATAGAACAGTACGCCATCTTCGCTAGCTTGCTAACGAAACTGTTACGTACGTGGCTTAAGAAAGCCATCCATACTGCCTCTTGAAGAATTACCAACAGCATTGAGAATTGCCTACTGAGCCCCGCCACTACAAGAAACTGAAAATCACCCTTTCACAGAAAAGCAAGCTTTTGAAATAGAAATTTGCAGGGCGGGGGGTGGAGGAGGGGGAGGGGACAATTTGCGGGATGATCTAAATGATTACGCCGGCAAGTTTCAAGCTAAGATTTTCAATGTTTTGTGTTCTGCACACTCCACAGTCCAGGTTGGCCCATGCCAATTAAAGCAAAGCCTATCGCAAATTTATACATTGTTGATATCTCAGTTTTTTTAATACTATTCATTCTTTTTCTTTATTTTAAGATCAGTCTTAGTCTGAAATTAATGGCAGACAATGAAAGTATTTTTATACTTGAAGTTAGAAATTAATCCAAACAAAAACGTTTGCCGACTTTCGTTGTTATTGATTAAATTCGGTTGGTAGGAAACGCACATATAATAAATCAATCAGAGCTTCTCGTTTAATTTATGCAGGTGCATAAGTGCTCTCATTCGGTTCAAAATGGCGTTTACATTAAAAATAATATAAACATCGGCATTAAATGTGATTATTTTACAAGCGGAATAAAAAATCACTTTGACATCGTGTTTAAAAAAAAGAATGCCGAGTAGAATTATTCATGTTGTCTAATTGCTGTTTTTAATATTGAATGTTAGCAGTAAGTCAAGATATTGTTAATTTTTTCTGGCCCCTGGCGTATTGTCATGCGCAAGTCGATTAGAGAGACAGTTTTAAGGGTATTTTGACAGCGCGTCGAATGAACTTTGATGGTTATTATCAAAATAACGAGATATATCAGTCAGCTGCAACAGAAAGACAGTCTACGGGACATCACGAAATGTTTATTTAAGAATTTATAAACATATTTAGAAATGCAAATCGAGTATCGAGTACCAAAAACAGAATTGTTTTGCTACAGTAAGCTGCAGAAGTGATGCAAACAGCTGTAATGTGAATCGTAATACCTCTGAATTAATTTTACTCCCTTCAGAGGCGTAAGCGATCGACCAGATACAGAACTAAAGGGCGAGTTTTTTCCAGAAGCACCACGCCATCATGTTTTCTTGGAGGAGTTCTGTTCTGTTTCTGTTATTGTCGCTGTTTGGGTATCTTGGAAGCCATCATCACAGATTAATTCAAGCGAAAGAAACCCAAGTTATATCGTCTGCGGGGATTAAAACGTCACTAAACGTTCAAGTAAATAGTTCATTGAAGATGTACGGTCACCGAGGAGACGTTGCTTCAGAAACAGCAGCTGCCGCAAGCTTTACAACAGAAGCAATTTATTCAACGTTTCACGTGCCAACTGCGCAAATAACCATCCTAGAAATTGCAGCTACTTCATCAGAAAATTCAAAGCAACCACTGACAACAAAGCGAAGTGTGACTCCCCATGCCTCTTCTTTGGCCTCACATGTCGTCTCGTCCATAACGGTTCTTCCAGGAGCAAGTAGACTTCATTTTTCGGTTCAACCATCTCGCGTAGAATTCTCCTCAAGGAATCTCACCGCTATTTTCCTCTCAAATTCAACTGGTTATTCCCAAAGAAGCGAGAATTCTGCCATCGACGACTGTTCTGCAGGAAGCGTTGGTGAAAAATCGTGCGATACATACGTAACTCGATGGGTCGACTTCTATCTTAATGTAAGTATTAATACAATGCATGTACGGAGCGGTCCTGCTCAATCGTAATTGTTTATCAGTACGTTATTCTCATATTTCAAGGCATTAGATGTAGTTTTGAAAGCAATGTTAGATTTACAAGCAAAACAGGAAAGAAGCGAATAACGCTTTCAACCTCATCCAAAGCGTTATTTTCCAAATAACCATCAAATAACCATTTGCAACTCATCTTCGGATAATAGCCGTAATCGTAATTGGTTTGAAACTGATATGGCGAATGCAGATGAACAAGACTGTCAACATCGCCAATGATTTTCCTTAGTATAGTTGCGTTTGAAGCATTAACTCGGTAGAATTACTCATACGGAATTGATTTCAGAATTTGAATTGTGGATATAGAAGTTCACAAAGCATTTCTTGAAAAATTACTGAAAACCTTAAGTTGTTTCCTCATTCGTCACCGGCCAAAGAATCAATTTTTAAAAACGTTCATACAGAACGCCATATAGGAGAAACTCACCATATATAAAAGGCTTAAAGAAGATAACGCATTATTTCAAACGAGGATAGACCTATTTATGTTTTCTTTTTTTAGCATGCTTTTAGTTTGGTTTTCTTTTCTTATTACCATCAGTCAGTGGGGAATTATAATATGCCAGAGCTTTTAAGCTAAGAGCATATTAGCATAAGCTGAATGACAACACCTCGCTTGAATGACAAATTTCGCTTTAAAATTGTTGGGTATAAACTACAGGGAAAAACCTTCAATTGTTAATAAAAACCTAAGTTAGGAAACATTGGCGGTTGGGCAGTAAATTTCACGGAGTCTTATGGAAGCATTAGGCAGTTCTGGTTGGATTACCTACGATAGTGCAATTTTTTTTCATCAATTTACCTATGCAGGCCATCCCTGTAAAATGTTTGCCTCGCAGAAAAGCCCGACAGACTCAGATTTTTAAAAAGTAACAATAATAGCTTTATAATTCACTGATCGGACCCCTCTCTTCGAGTGATTCCATGTCAATAAGCCTCAATACGCTTCATATACAAAGATATTCGTGTCTTGATCGCATTTATTGCAGGTTGGAGGGTGGATAATGCTCTCGGTAGTTCTTGTAGGAATTGCCGTCCTCGTCACTACTCACATCCACGGGAGAGAAAGAAGAAAAGAAATCAAGCAGCTACCGCAACTGATGTACAGGGAGCTGACTCGTCATAGAGGACGCTGGGTGTAGAAAGCGAGGTCGAACGTGTAGATTAAAAAATATAAGATCGGCAAGACCTACTGAGCCTGTTTCCGCGCAGTAATCGTAATGCCAGTACACTCACTACTATGAAGTTAACGTATCAGTTGCACTGCATACGATCTCTCCAATGAACACGCACGCCACAAATGACTCCTTCCATGTAAGATGAATATTGTTATAGAGTATATATGGCCTTTAGATTCCTGAATAGGGGCTATAGACACGATCTAACCAGGCTATCGCCGGACCGAGTGGAACTCGTGGCGCTACCTGTGAGCAGTTTGAACCCGGCAAGGTTGGATCGGACGTGCCAACTTACACTGAGGCCGCAAGCGTGTTTCTACGCCGGTCCTGCTATCGACAGATTTACATTTACGAGACTTCCGAGATATAATCATTACGGCATCAAACTTCAAGGTTCACGAAAACAAAGAACCCGCTTTTCAGGACTTTTTCAGAAATGAGAGACCAGAGTAGAAGATGAAATAAGTACTATAACGTTTTCCCAAATTAATGAGCACATATCTGCCGAGTGCATGCTCATCAGTGGTAGCGTTTCAAAATGTCAAACGTGGCGTCGTGTAAGTCTAGATGTGTTTGATGGTGGATAGTAAAATTTGCTAGATCGGTCTATCATGCTTACATTTGCTTTGAACAATTTTATTACAATATTCAATGCACTATTCTTCTGGCCTGTTTTTTGTTCAAATAACAAGTCAGTAACAGTCATACTGCTTTTACATCTTACTTGTAAAAGTCGTAAAGAAAAAAAAACAATAATTTTCTTTTTTTTTTTACAGATAATATTTAAGTCGAGTACAAATATATTGAATGAAACCGTATATATAATGGTGAAATTCATTTTGGGGAACTTTACATAAATGATCATGTTAACTTCTAAGAGTACTTTTCCCCCGATCGGCTGGCATGACACGAGCTCTTCGCAAAAGTAACCGATTTCAAACCTTTAGCAGTGAGAAACAGTTACCTCTCGTCTTGTGGTATGCAACCCTACGCCAAAAAATTGTAGATGGTGAGGATTCTTCAGAGACCATGCATCAATCAGACCATGCATCATCAAGGCTCTCTAAGGAGCCTTATTGGTATAATCCATAAGGGCCATCAAACTGGCTCTTGTAAACTTTTTTTTTTCGAGTTCCAGGCATTTCAATTCCCCTTCTTTTCAGTCCGTGTTTCCCAACGGAAGAGGGACCACATTTTACCTTGTCATCTAGATCTATTTTGCACCTATTCGGTGCTCATGCAACAGTACCACGTCAACACATACTCCCTTGTCTTGACACGAATTTCAATATTTGATTAGTATCTGGATATAAGTCCTCTAAATATCAGTGGCACCAAGATTGCCTGCTCCACAGATAAACCCACGTAACATACTTCTCCGTCTCCGTCTTGGGACACTTGACGCCGTTTCGTTCGGCCTCAAAGCTTGCAGTTTCTCCTTGCACTTTCTCTCCCTTAAAGACATATTTCGAAGAGAGAACCTTCGTCGTTCCCTTATGAAGGCTTTTCGAACCGAGTCAGCTCTCGCTTCTTTCATTAGTCGTGCAAGATTGATGAACACTTCATCAACACCAATGTCGTTCTTAGCGGAAGTCTCAAAAAACGGACAGGAAAAGGAAGCAGCGATTTTCTTTCCGTCTAGATATGAAACCTCACGGTCATCTTCTAAGTCGCACTATGAAAATGCAAAACAAAAATAAAGCTTTCAGCGCAAATGTTCAAGTAGGAGTACATGAACGCTGGATTTAATATAGCTCCACTCCAACCATCATAGATTTCGAAACTTACCTCGAGGCACAAGAATTTATTTGTTACCTCATTGTTTCTTGCAAGGTAATGTTTTCAGCGTAAATATATTTCTACCATTCAGCAGACACTGAATTCTCACAACAGCTTGTCGTCGTCCAAGTAACTAGTTAGGAAAATCGCGGACTCTAATCCGAGATCGAATGGTTGTATTTGACATTCTCCTTTGGTGCTAAGGACAATTCATTTGAAGCGAAGACAAAAAGAATAGCTACCCTTCATTAAATATCTCTTCCCCCTTTTCCACTCGAAAGGGATAACAAAAGGAAAGACCACCAACAGCAGATATAGACAAAAGCAAACATACAAGAAAAAGAAAGTAAGCCTCACTGTGTTTCCAATCAAGACTATGGGAATTTGTGGTAAAATTTCCTTTTTTCGGTTCTTTAGCAGCGATGATTTGACAAAAGCAATCATAGAAGAAAAAATGATTGAGCCTCACCTTGTTTCCAACCAAGACTAAGGGAATTTGTGGTATAATTTTGTCTTTTTCTCCTCTTACAGCGATGATTTGTTCTTGGAAAGCTGTGACTGAGTGGGAGCTCGAGTGGTCAGTGATGGAGTAAACCAACAGAAAGCCGTCTCCACTCTTAATGTATTGATCCCTCATTCGCCGGAAAACATCCTTAAAATAATACGTAGAAAACTATTTAGAGAAATGTACTAAGCCTTGCTGGAGTCGATATCCTTTTGGCAGATAATTTCATGTCGTCATTCTCATGCTACTGCTCAATTACCAATGAACTCTAAAGTTCAAAAAGTTACATGGATATGATAGGTTGCTCTCAAATAACGAGATAAATTGCAGTGCAAGACACTGCCATCAAAACAGCTTCCACTGCATGTTGGGAATGTTTTGTCATACTTCAAGGACCCTTTCTCACTAGTTTTAGCAACAAATTACCATGTTTCAGAACAGCTGGTATTCTGAGCGTTAGCCCTTCATGGAAGAGAATTCTGAGCATATTAATGAGTATCGACTAATTTATTTCATCATTTTCAAACAAATAAAAAACTAAGTGCTTCCAAAAAAAAGAAGATTTACTTAGTTGTATATATCAGCAATATCACTTGGAAGCCTGAGGGGAGGAACAGTCATCTTCCTGCTCTCTATTGACCATTGTGGTAAGTATGCCTTTCTTTCTTTTTTTTTTTGCTTACTTACATTTCCTGCCGTGTCGATTAATTCAACTTTTAACGGGCACCCATCCACTTCGACATCCGTTTCGTAGTTGTCCTCTTGAAAATATAACGCCAAAAACACAGCATTTTAGTAAATAACATGACATTAAGGTGAAAAATTGTTTTTAAATTACTTTAGCGGGTATCAAAAACAATTCCAGTTGCTAGCTTCGCGGTTTGTCTGAAAAATTTGAGAGATCTGGAAGGCGGTAAAATAGACATTGAAATTAAAGGCCCAACCAAGTCTCGGAAGGAAATTTTAAGACCATATTTTTTTAAAAGTCATTTAAGGCACCTCAGAGTTGTTTCACCATCAGTTATGTATACTTCAAATTCTGTTCAACTTAGAACTGTTTATTTAAATGTGGCCGCCAAAGTACCTCGGAGATGTTTCAGCGTTAGCCCTTTTCCAGACTCTCGGTCAGTGGAAGCGGGTGCGGGACGAGCGGGATTTGGTAAAAAAAAAATGGAGAGGGCGCCCTCACTTTTTTTTTTTTAGCAGATCCCGCTCGTCCCGCGCTCGCTTTTTCGATCGTCCCTACTGAATGAGAGCCTGGAACAGGCTATTTCAATGTTAGTGCAAATTGCTCATCCTTTAATTGGGTTGTTTGAATAAAAAAATAAGCATTGATAATGATGAGACTTGGTTCCTGCAGAGATGCTTATATGCATTTTACCTATGCAGCAGGCAATCTGAAACTTTTGACACGCGACGTGAGAAAGTTTTTGGCTATTGCTGTTAGTATTTTAAATTTCCTAATTCCTTATGATTCAGTCAGAAAACGTTTGCAGCAAAGTAAAAATATTAGTTCCACTGGGTAGTTTAGAAGTTTCCTGTGCTTTTTTTACATTTTTTAATGTCTTAGAACTGAATATACATCATCTTAATTAAAGGAGCTCAGTCACGGTTAAACGGTTTGAAAAGTTTAGCTAAACTTTTCAATTTCGGTTTTTTTTAAATCCGTGTCAATCTTCTCCATCCTTAACCATCCTTGTTCCTTTATGCTTTGTTATAATCTTTTTGGTGCTTTTCTATCTTTGTAAAGTATTATTTTCAGGTTTCTTTCAATTTGAAGGTAATCATTTGTCCATGCTCAAAATAACTCAAGATACCGTGACTGAGCTCCTTTAAGCTTTATGGTAAGAAAGGAATGCTCGGTGAGATAAGGTGGCTTACTACAGTTTTACCAGGACTTAGTAGCTTGCGCTACGATTGGCTGCCAGTCGGCATGTTTAGTCGCGCGTGCAAAAATGACGCAAGTAACCTTAGGAAGAAACGAAAACAACTTCAGCACTAAACAATGTTAAACCACTTTAGTATACGTAGCGATGGTTTCAAAGTGTCTTCAAACAAACTTGTGCTTAAGCCTAGGAACAATAGAATATACCAAAAAAGATCGATAAACAACTGGTAAAAGAATTCTAATATAATCTTGCTTTCACGCATGGCGTTCCATGAGCGAGCGCCCAAATGAAAGGCTGATGCAGTTCACTTCTTGTCCAAGGTTGTAAAAGCGAAACTTTGATCCAAGATTGCTCGAAAACCTACCGTACAACCCATGGTGATATTTTCAGAGTTGATTTGTAGGAGTGAATCGCGTTTAGAGCCGAAATTTAAAAAAATCTGAGTTTGAGCTATTTTTTAAATAGGCAAGATTTCACATTTTCTTAGTTTGTAAAACATTAGCTGTCCGACAGATTTTTATTTTACTTGGCATATATGTTTATTATTATGTTATGGAGCCCATCACCCGCTGATGGGCTCCTGTCATAGCCAATTACTAATTCCTGATATTTTGAGGGGGGGTCATACGGGTGGATTTCGAGAAAGACATAATTAAACCTACTAGTGCCCAGTCTCTCCTTAGGTATTCGGTTTTACCGTTTGGTAATTTGTTGTGTTTCCCATACAATGGTAAAACAGTAATTAGAGAAATGAAAAACATCTTGAAACATTTTTCAAAAGAACTAAAAACTGGGCTTTTATACTCCATTAAAACTGCAGTAAGCCACCTTTAATCACATTTCCACGCAAACTGACTCATGGTGCTGTTTAAAAAAAATTAAGAAGGTTTTTTGCTTTTGATATGAATTCTTGAGTATATTGTTCGAGGAAAAGAAAAAAGTTAATAGAAAATTAGCAAGGTTTTTGCGATTCCCTTCGAGAACATACTGTGTGTACGAGATTTAATTTCATCAGTTCATTTCTCTTCAGATGGTTTATCCTGTTTTTTAAAAAATAACAGTCAGAAAACTCCTTTCACTAATTGATCGGTTCCCGCCCGTCAAAGTGAGCTAAGTGGGTACAGGCAACTTTCTGAAAGCGGACACCTTTTTAAGGAGAGAGATATTTTTTTAATTTCTTAACCAACTAACAATAAAGGCGGAGATTGAAAGGGCAACTGCCGGATTATCACATACGCGTTTTTTCCCTACCGCAAAACTAATAACCTGCATGATCCGATTACATGAATGTTCACTGTTTTATGATAGCGTAGCAAAAACTGTATGAAAAGCAGTAAAGAAGATTTAACAAGGTTTGCGAAAATAACCATCTTGCTGCAGTTCTGACTTCGTGCACCTCTCAGGATATCGCTTTGTAGAAAGCGAAAAGAAGAAGCTGGGCCTCTTTTAATTGTGCAAGTAATTCTGCTTCGGAAGTGTTCTAGTGCGGCTGGTAACAATGAACCGCTCTCTTTTAGTGTCGGGATTGTATGAATGCGAGGGTTGTGGTTCAAATGTTAATGAATAGAATAGAAAATACAAATTCAATATACTGAATATACAACTTAACCACAAATATTTCACAAGTTTTACCAATAATTTCAGCAAACAAAAGGAACCACTAGGTGTAGCACACAAGTTGCGTTCGCGCACAAAAGAAAGCAAATTAAACTCTGCTGGACTCTTTCGAGTGCTAATTTTATTTGTTTATAAAACTAGACTAATTGAAGTCAGAAATGCGCATCGATCGATCCGAAATGTCATCACATGTATCTGTCTGTATGTTTATGCGGTCTACTGACACTTCACAAATCTGACCATCTTACCTATTGTTGGGTCATAAGTACTCGAGAACTCCTTCGACACGTAGCGAATACTCAAGGCTGCAAATCAAGATAAAGTGGAGTCAACAAAGCAGTAAGGTAGGTGTATAATGAATAACTCAAACGTACTCTAATAATTATAAGGGTACTTCTAGACCCATAACACTTGTAGAACTAAAATGCTGTCAGATGTAGACGAGTTTCGATGTTACGTTTGAGTAAAGCTTATTAAAAGCGCCGCTTGCTTGAGAAGACTTTTATAGCAACAAAACAAGAGTGAAATTGCCGCACATTTCTTCGTACCAAGCCAACGTCATATTTTGAATTATTTGTTGGCATTTCAGATCAGGGAAAGTACTACTTCCGTTCATCAACTTTGATAAGCATTCGATGTCGGAGTAAAAGAAACTTTCAAACAGAGACAAAACTAAAAACGATAATAGTTTACATTTCCATTCACATCTGGAAAACACAACTTAGTTTACAAGATCAGCAGTACTTGGGAAGTCATCGTTTTTAAAATCCTCTTTTAAAGGGTCACTCAAACACCAAGTCGCATAACCTTAAATTAAACAAGTCTTTCGCGACTTTGAATGTTTAAAGTGCGTTTTATTCGATCTTACTGTACGGATGATCAAGTAAACAACAACGGAAATTGCGATTTTTGGCTAGGATAACAAAATAGGGTATCGTCTACAATAGCTATCTGTGGACGTCTTCGGGACCACAAGGTCATCAACGTTAATTTGAAGCTCTTAGATTAGATCCTCTCTTTATGTTTTCTAGTCCACGATAGATTTTTCATGGAAAATGCAAACGACCATGGGAATCAAAAAAGGATTTCATTGAAAGATCACCACAACCAAAAAGATTAGTTTAAGTAGAACTGGGAACGTACTGTGACAAACAGACCGCTCAAAGAAGCGCACTGTTTACGACCTTCAAGATAACAAGGGTTCTTGAAAGGCCTGCATTTAGGGATTTGAGAGAGTTCTTCTTAGTAAATTTGTAAACTTGCTAAAGACAAAAATCTGTTTTGCAGCAAGTGATGTAGGGAGTCTAATTTGGTAACGTTTGTCGATGGAACAGTGCAGTGAGGATTCAGGAAATCGAAGTAGGCACTTAAAATTCTCAGCGGAGTTCAAGAATTAAAGTAGAGTTATCAACATCAAAAGTGAGTAAGCGTGCTTTCATCACGCCCATCAACATGTTATGAATAGCTACTGATAAAACAGAAGAGCTGAAGTCATTAATCTCAACAATATCTTAATGAACAAGTCATGTATTTTAGTCTTTTTCTAGCGTGATTTTCCTTAAGCCGTTCTTCCATTCGACAACACGAAACACTGGAACGTGATGAAAACATGCTTCAGCAAAACACCACGCAATATCCCTCTCTGCGTGATAGCTGCTTTTTTCATGAATAGTCAACAAGGTACTGAACAACAGGCACCGAAAGACAAAAGAGACAACTTTGTGTGTTTTACACAATGTGCTTCAAAGTTAATTTAGCTAATTTTGTTAATTAAGATGAGTAAACACCATTTTGTGTCAATAGTAATAAGTGTATATTGGTCTTTAAAATTACTTGGTGCTTGCTCCCTTGCTCAATACCAGTGTCTTCTGTGCTATTGTTACATACAAGGTTGACCTTTTAGCCATAATATAATATAATATAACGCAAGCAAAGGATCACAATTAAGTTAGCAGGTTGTCGCAGAAGGAAACGAGAAAAGAAATTACATGAGTTTAACCTCCCACTTTCATCATATCACGTTGCTGCGGAAACAAAGTAACTAAACAATAACCGACCGCGGTTATGTTCAAGGGAAGTCAGTCTGCTTCCATATAGTAGACTATTGTTCCTATCATACTTATTTGCATATTGTGATATGGCAGTTAATAGTCAAAGTCCCAAATTCAATGCTCATCATGAAAAGTGATTATTTATAAATGCAATCGTTAAACGTACCAAGGTGAGGCTGTTTCATACACGAGACTATTGAGGACTGTTTGAGAAAAAATTTCCTCGTTGATCCACAAGATTTAAAGCAACACAACATTCGCACAAGCTTTAGATCACAACTGAGCAGAGTACGTTTCCCCTATGTCTTGGACAAAATTGGGAAAATTCAATACCTATCATTAAGATTCGTTCTTCCTTCGCCTGTTTTAATGACTTAGATTTTTAATTATGGGTTTTAAATTATCCTTTTGTATCTAGTAAGATTGTTTTCCTTGGCAAACATTCCAAAACTCCAATTAATTAATTAATTATCCATCCAGGCGTTTAACCATATTTTCTATTGTCCTTTACTTATACGTTTTTGTTGACTTCGAATTGGCTGAAATCGAACTGTGCCATAAAAATTACTAGTTTACCTTAGTAAACAAATAAGTGAAAATGTTTCATTGTCAACATTGAAAACAGGGCCCCCAGTTGGTTAAGTGTGTGATTACTCAGGATCGCAGAAGTGATTTTCCACATGAGTTAAAAGTGGTCAGGTAATCCATCAAATGCCGTAGTTAACAAATACAGCTGACAACAAGACGTTAATTCTCGCATTAATCTTCGTGTGGGCTATATATCTTGTTTTTAGCTTATGGAGCTTTTAGATGAGAAAAATTATACTGAAACAAAAAAATACGTCCGCTAGATCCATGAAACAATCACTGAATATTGCGCTTTTGTTTTATTAATGAAAAAAACTTGTTCATCGGCAGCATCATGTCTACGTTCAGAACAAAACAAGCCAGGATAGCTGTCGTCCGACTTTCGATTATTATTCATAATTATTTGGTACAGCTGCAGGTATCTGGAACCCCTAGCTGCAATACCATCAGTGTATGACTTTGCAAATTTTAACCTCACGCGAAAATCAGTAGACAACACGATTTACGAAAAATGTTTCACCCGTTGGAACGGTCATATCACTAATTTTATCACGAATATTTGAGGCACCGGCAACCACATAGCTCTGAGGTGGCTGAGAGTGAACATATATAAAGGTAATCGTAAGCACGTTAGGTTTTTGTTTGTTCTTTTATAATGTCTTTTTTTTTTTTACATGAAAACAAGGTATTGGCACTACAGCAGCATCTGAGTAGTGAGTCTGAAGCCTTATAAGCCAGACTGGCTCATACTGCCGGAGCTTATCCCGGTTTCCGTAGTATGAAGCGGCTAGGAGTATTTCTACTCCCCCTGGACGGGATGCTAGTCCATCGCAGGTCACTTCC
>Ga0126343_10000354_pt1:0-7500 | contig 16856 bp, 12 predicted proteins | sample Cyp2metagenome_FD_92531 | JGI IMG/M metagenome (GOLD analysis project Ga0126343, IMG submission 92531) | Coral microbial communities from Lord Howe Island, Old Settlement Bay, Australia - Cyphastrea 2 metagenome | ecosystem: Host-associated > Invertebrates > Cnidaria > Coral ...
AGACGACTCTTATCTTATCTGGTTTCTTTGGATGGTATACACCATGGTGAGGGATATACCAGACTTGGCCATTTTTCATTTCAGCTTCTTCTGCAGGGACCCTTTCAGCATGGCCACATTCAAGGAGGTTACTCATGAAAGCTAGGTAGTCCTTCCGATATTTACTGTCTGTCTTCAACTTCTTCTTCAATCTGCTGAGATGGTTGAGGGCTACTTCCTTGTTGTCAGGCAATGTGACTGATTCTTGTTTGAACGGCAGGGGCATCTCATAATGACCATCGCATCTTTGATGTATGCTCTTAGAGACCTTCGACATAAAGGTTCTGTCTTCGTGCGAAAGGGCTTGATCTGCCAGTCTTGGCTCATTAAAGTCACGTTCAAACAGGTGATTCATTTTGGCCGCAGTCAGGATCTCCCTTGTGTGTGTTTTGAGAGCGAAGTGACAAATCTTTCTTGGGCTAAACGGAACTTCATGTGAGACAATACCATTGACTCTTACATCGTCATAATTTCTAGTAGCATCAGGTGCAGTAATACCAATTATTCCCCCAACCAACAGCCGTTCTCTTTGCGTAAGGATCATCATCATTTCCTGGAATGATTTCTCTTGGCTTAATGGCATGTGCGCAGTTAATTCCAAGGAGCAGACTGACATCCAAGTTGTCATTGTACAGCATAATGTAGTCAGCAATTCTCTTAAGGTGCGGCCACTTGCATGCTGTTTCAGGCGTCGGTATCTGACTCCTCTTGGCTGGGATGATATCTCTTGAGTAGGTACGGGGAAGGGAGATCTCTGTGTTCTCACTGACTCCACGTACTGTGAGACCATTTATCTTCTGGTTTGTGATTTCGTCTTCTGCAAGAACTGTGGAAAGTTTCAGGTTGACTTCAGAACCTTGTATGCCTAGTTTGCCAAGAGCTGTGTGTATAGTGAAGCAGACCTCCGATTGGTCGTTGAGCAATGCGTACACCATAAACTTGCTATCTGGATTATCTTCGTGATGGAGCCACACTGGAACGATGAGCGAGTGTGTAACAGGCTGAGGATTACTACTTATGCTGTGTACATCAATAGAATGACCAGACTGGGTTTCTTTGACTTGACTCTCTAACGACTTGATTTGAGGACTCGACTTGTGTAGGAAGTTGGATGTCTGCGACTGCATGTCCTACAGGTCTTTCTTCCTCTGCATTCCTTGTATAAATGGCCCCACTTGAGACAACCCCAGCATACTGCATTCGTCTGAGCAAACCTCCTCCTTTCAGAAAGGGGTATCTTTTGAAAAATTTGCACATACATCGTGCTCATGGTTGTCCTTACAAAAGGGATAGATGATTTGTTTACTGATGCCTGTGCTTGGAGTACGTTCCTCATCTGCATCTGGTGTCCACTTTGAAGAGAAAGTTGCAAGGACCCTTGCATCAACATTCTTGTCCCGAAAGGGGTATCTAAGTACTTTCAATAATACCATCGCGGTCGGTCGCGCTAGGCGTAATATTGTCTGTTTCAGTGTCCATGTTTGTTTACTCGCCCAACGTGAACAAATGACAGTTATTACTGTGGCGGCGATAGGTTTTCCAAGTGAATTGGACGAGTCATAATAAATCTCAATGTTTATTGGTCCAATACGTTAAAACTGAAAGGCAAATATAATGACTGTACTACATTGCAAGCTAAAACCGATCTGAATAGACAAAGAGTACTATTGTTGAAAGTTACATAACAATAGGAATTGATCATCTGTGGAACTACAAACTACTTTCCTTGCATGTGAATAATAAACGAAGCCTATAAGGTGACCACAACTGGATTACAATGTCGCTACATACCTCTATCCCGATTCTGGGGTGAGCAATGTGATCACAACAACAAAGAGCAAGTGTTATTGAAAGAGCTAGAACACCGCCGACATATTAACCACGAGGCACGCTGTCTTTTTGCTTCGGTGCGCAAAGCTTGTAACGTCACCGGATGTAACAAGAGTGTAACGCAAGAGACGCTACACTGTGTTAGTATAAATCTACTAGCGTTCTATCACGAATGCTGTTCTCTGATTGGCTATGCTACTCGCTATTTATTTGGGATAGACAGTGAGCAGCGAAGTCGTGTGCACTTTTTAACAAAATTACGGCCATTTATTGGCATTTTCGAACTGTCTCTGAAGAGGATTTGTTAAAGTTTTGAACAACTAGTAGATTTATACTAAAACAATTAGATTATTCGCTCGATAGTTGACTCGGGCTGCGCACTCGTCAACTATCTCGCGATTGAAATCTAGAGCTCATAATCTAACTGTTTATTAGATAGTGAGTAACGTAGTGTGGTCTTGTTAACAAACTGATGGCCGCTTCTTGGTGTTTTCGAAGTGTCTGTGAAAAGGATTTAGATTAAATTTTGAACGACTAGTAGATCAACTTCCTCTGCCCGATAGTTGACTCGGGTTGCGTCCTCGTCAACTATCACGTGATAGAAAACTCGAGCTCATAATCTAATTGTTTATTATAATGTCAACCCATGTAGTATTTTTGAGAAAATGACGTCATTTACTCCATTTCTCAACCACAACTTGGACAAGGAAAATTGATGGCAGTCTTAAATTCTCGAAAATAAAGGTAAAAATACATGAGTTCCAATGTTTGTAATAGATTGAAATTTCGTTAAGTATAAATATCTAAGTATAGAGTAATTTCATTAAGTTCAATTCATATGTGAGCTGCGGTTGTAGATGAAAGTGAAGAATGACCATCACAGTAAATTTTCTAATTTAAGCAAAGAAGCCTGCAAAAATCAGGGCTTCAACGGGATTTGAACCTGTGATCTCCGCGATACCAGTGCGATGCTCTACCAACTGAGCTCCCATTGGGAGCGAGGTCAATTAATTGAGTTCATATCTTCCTGTAAGGGGTGAAATCACGTTAAGTTTGTAAGAAATAATTCATAATTATGTGAACTGTGGTTGTAGATTAAACTGAAGAATGATCATCATAGTAAATTTTCCAATTTAAGCAATTGGAAAGAAGAAGCCTGCAAAAATCAGGGCTTCAATGGGATTCGAACCTGTGACCTCTGCCACACCGGTGCGATGCTCTACCAACTGAGCTATGAAGCCACACATTGGGAGCAAGGTCAATTAATTTAGTTCATATCTTTCTTTAAGGAGTGAAATCATGTTAAGTTTGTAAGAAATAATTCATATGTGAACTGTGGTTGTAGATGAAACTGAAGAATGATCATCACAGTAAATTTTCCAGTTTAAGCAATTGGAGAGAAGAAGCCTGCAAAAATCAGGGCTTCAACAGGATTCAAACCCGTGACCTCCGCAATACCGGTGCGATGCTCTACCAACTGAGCTGTGAAGCCACACACTGGGAACAAGGTCAATTAATTGAGTTCGTATCTTCCCATAAGGAGTGAAATGACGTTAAGTATATATGAAGCCGTTGAGGCCCTGATTTTTTCTGGCTTCTTTCCAATTGCTTAAAAGCTATTCCGAGTTGTTACATTTCACAGTAAAGAAGTTGTCATAATTTGCGCTCAAAGATTGTTAATTTCATGCGAAAGAACTACTACATTTTGCATCAGAAGTTGCTACATTTCGCTTTAATGCTGCATTGTATGTCTACAGTCGTTTTGCTTGGGTTACATTTTGCAGTATACATGTAACTATTGACACAGGAGACAGTGAGCCAAGGCACTGAACTTATAGACAGTCTATATATTGTTCAAAATAGTCTAAAATCTGAATACAGGTAGTTTAGTTTCTGTTTGAAATTCAGCATAGATGAACACAACTAAAGGTGGAGAAAGTTGACCCATGCCGAATTAATCTTACATGTCAAAACGGCTAATGATCTTTAAGCGAAATGATTTAGAATGGGCCTCTCACAGTAATTCGTAATTAGCCAATCAGAAGACGCGTCTACTGTTCTGATAAGCTGCAAAATCAAGCCACACTGACCTGATATGGCAACGGTATCACCCTCACTTGACCGAACTTGGGTATGGTAGATACCTAATCATAGTGTCCTGGTATGATTCAGCGATATATCAGGCTCGTCTGGTCTCGCCACTGGTAAAAGACAAACCATGGCTCCACCAAACTCACCTGGTTATGCTGCTGAAACGTACCAAAAAGATACGAAGAGGTATAAAAAGGTTTACCGTAATGTCAAATGGTTTCGTGTATTTTAAGATGATCACACCACGTATACCTAATTTCTCCAGAGATAATACCCAATTAACATAAATAAAGATACCACTCACTATTTTAAATTTCCTTTCATAAGCAACGCCTCTAATAATTATTAACAAATTCAAAATCAGTTAAGCGTTTGTTCAGATGTTTCTTCACTGACCCTGACCCTAAGCTGGAGTGCACCCTTCAGGGTTGGGGCTAATTACATAATTGTCCTGATGCCACTGCATGTTTTCTAAAAGATCCATTTACAGCGTTTTCCGTCCACCTTGAAATGCAAAGCCAGAGTTTTTATATTCCTCAGGTTTTAAGAGGTAGGTATAACTGTATGATGGGATCTCCAGGTCGGAAAACACGACAGGTCGTCTGGACTGCTAGCTTAGTTTTCTCTGATGCTCAAACCCACCATTCTAGATGCAGTATGTCCAACCTTGTGCGAATTCTTCTCCCCATCAGGAGTTCAGCTTCGGTTCACGGAGAAGAGAACGTGTTTTAAAATTTCTCTACTGCTGTTCCTTGCCTATCTTTCGTAGTTTCCATCAACTCTTTTATGGCTCTCATACCTCACATAAATTCCCCATGAGGCTGGATGACAGGCAATGACAAATTCCATTGCCATTTTTCCCTCTTGAACCACAAACTGCACACCATTATGCGAGACCACCTCCTCGGGCAAATAAAAAATTGCAACCAGGAACAGAAAGACTAATCTCCTTTGAAGCAGCATTTTTGGGACGTGTGAAGGAGACTACATAAAGTCTGAATGGTGACTGACACACCGGTTTGACGACAAAGGGAATACTTCTGGGGTACTTAAATTGACTTATGTTTTTCAAAAACCATAAACAGAAACATGACTAACGAAGCACGGATGACTTTGTAATTTTGTAAGCTTGCTCAAAATTGTGATCACGACATGGTCACCACACGTGCAATAGGGTCAGGTGGTGGGCAGCAGTGAACTATGTCAGTTCCATCAGGAAAAAAAAGAGGATTGAGTGAGTGAGTGAGTGAGTGCGTGCTTGTGTGAGTGAGTGCATGAGTGAGTGAGTGAGTGAGTACATCTGAAGTTCTTTTTCCAACATTCTTAAACAAAATCTCTGTGCAAAAAGGTTTCAAACCAGAATTAGTTTCTTAGCCATGACCATGCCCGTCTGGTAGCGAGATTAACGACATCTAGCAGAGATCTCGCCATGATGTTTATGAGTTTCTGAATCTCTGCTAGCCCGATCTCGCCGAGATTGCCGAGATATCGCTGTCTTTTCAAATCTCGGTAAGATGTCGCTGAGACCTTGACGACATTCTGAAAGACACAAACATCTTACCGAGACTGCTTACATCTCGCCGAGATCTTGCTGAGATTGAAAAAGAACAAGAATTTCACAGAGAACTCACAGCAACATCTCGCCAAGAGAGGCAGAGAATGTTGAGAATAGCTATATCCCGAGATAACTCCCAGACGGAATGAGTAATTTTCTGTGTTGAAATAAACTGTTCCCTAGGGCTGAAATCGACACTTTTGAGCTTATACGTTGCCTAAAATAAAAACTTTGTTCCTTTGTAGGTGAAATCAACATTCTTGCCGTCAGCGGTTACTGTGAAATTTAATCAGGTATTGATTTACAAATACACAGTTAGGAGCCATTGCTAAGTGAAATAGACATTCTTGCTGTCACGTGTTACAGTAAAATCAACATTCTAACCTTTTTGAGCTCAAATCGACATTTTGGAACTTACACGGTGAATGAAATAAACCCTTTGCTCCTTTCTAAGGGAAATCAACATTCTTGCCTTCATGCATTACCATGAAATCTTATCAGGTATTAATTTAGCATTAGACAGTTAGGAGCCATTGCTAAGTGAAATCGACATTCTTCCCATCACACGCTACCGTGAAATCAACATTCAAAACTTCTTTTTTTGAGCTTATACAGTACTGCCTGGAGTCATATGCACATCAGCCTTGAACTTCATGAGGTGGATGCGCCGGCAGTGCACGAGGTTTGCCCTTGCATCCACCTCGGGAAGAACGAACGAAGCATGAGATGAAACCGAGACGAAACCTAGGGAATCACGCGGTCTTCACTTACCGTGACTTCATGCTCTTAATTGCCTTTGCCTTAGTCAGCATTGTCTTGCATTGTTTAGGCCCCGTCCACACTACCCTGGTGGAATTTGAAAACGGAGGTTTCACTATGAAAGCGCGTGAAATGTTTTTCATCCACACAACGCCAGAGAAATTTGAAAACGCACCAATCACAGGCGGCAGGAACGCTTGAGTGCACCCCTGAGCATGCGGCCGCCCATTTGGATTTGTGTTTGAGGAAGACTCGGGCAGACAAATCACCTGATTATCGTGACGTTATCATTTTCAAAAAACGTTTTCAAAACGTTTTCCATCCACACTAAAACGCAGAGCTCTGTTTTTAAATTCCTCCGTTTTCAAGAGCGTTTTTGTAAAGTTCCGTTTTCGGTGGACAATTTCTCCGGATTAGGAAAGCCTAAGTGGAGAAATAAAGCTCCGTTTTCAAATTCCTTCAGCGTAGTGAGGACGGGGCCTTAGTGTTAGACCACAATACACATGAGATTGGTATCGGAAACCTAAAGAAAACACATTAAGCACAATAAATCATCAGATACCTGACACTCATGTCCAATACACCCGAACTGTAATGGGTCGCAACAAAACAGGTGGACAAATTTTAAACACGGAATCTCGCTAAAACGCTTCAGGTATTTACTTGCGGCTTTTCATTTTCGTGCAGAGATCGGGCAACTTTGTGCGCGTAAGAAAAACAGTACTGCGAGCCGGGAGAGGGGTATGTAAAAATTGTCGTGTCAAAAAGCATGTGTGCGAGAGGGAAGGGAGCTTGAGCACGCTGGTTGACGTCACTATTCGGATTGCATTCAAAATTTTTGTGCAAAGAGTTGCCTCCCTCGTCAAATTTTATACATAAAGCAAAAAAACAATTTGCAGAGCGTGGAAAAGCCTAGGTTCAAGTTTAGCGCTGCTAAGCAGCACTTGTAAGTAGCGGTTTTCTCTGTAGTAAGGTCGTGTAAGAACCACAGGAGAAAAGGTAAACTCTTGGTCTTTTTCATTCCTTTATTTTCTCTCTTCCTATTCAGCAAGAGTGTGTGCTCCCTGTGCGTGCAGTATTGAGTTATGGAGCACGTGGGAAGTTTGGAGAGCACGAAAGAAGCGTAAGCCGAGAGCAACTCTAGCTTCTTGAGTGCTCTCCAAACTTCCCAAGTGCTCCATAACTCGATAGTGCACAGCTAAAAGCATACACCAATTGTTTTATAA
>Ga0126343_10000354_pt1:15000-16856 | contig 16856 bp, 12 predicted proteins | sample Cyp2metagenome_FD_92531 | JGI IMG/M metagenome (GOLD analysis project Ga0126343, IMG submission 92531) | Coral microbial communities from Lord Howe Island, Old Settlement Bay, Australia - Cyphastrea 2 metagenome | ecosystem: Host-associated > Invertebrates > Cnidaria > Coral ...
TCTCTGTTCGGTTGTGGAGAAGTCCGATTAATTGCGTTCGACGAAGTGGAACGCAAGCCTAATCTTGACCTGTGGCTCTCAGGAGTTGGGAACCCTGTGTAGGGTTATATGCTGGAGAATCCACGTTCCTGTAAGGACACCAAAATGGCTCCCCCACTGGATTTTTTTCAGGGGCACGTCACGGCCAGTAAACTGGTACCGAGATTACGTAATTAAGGCATGTGACACATGTAATATGACATGTGAACATGTGTTTGATTTATAGTTGTGAACATGTGAGCAGGCAAGGTGAACTTTGGTCTTTCTTTCCATGTGCTCTCGATCTCAGCGTTAGCGTTGAATTTTATACCGCATCTTTTTCCACCGATTTCAAACAATGTTTGACCGGATAAAGACTGAGCTATCTGTTGCGACTGAAACCATAAATCAAACACGACCTTGAATCGCCTTGTCTTTGTTGATTTATAGTTCCATTCGCGACAGGCTCGCGGCCAGACAGATTGCTCAGTCATTATCCAGTCAAATACTGTTGGGAATCGGTGGAAAAAGATCCATAAAGAGTGTGCCTAAACCAAGGAACGGCAAATTATGTAAATACTGTCTACTTTATACGTCTGGGGAAATACTCGAATCAATCGCATGGAGTTTGTTCACGATATTGATAAATGAAGACACGACCACAAATGTCTATTTATATTTGTGATACTCAAATCAAACTCACGGAGTTTGTTCACGCTAACGATAAATGAAGACACGACCGCAAATGTCTATTTATATTTGTGCTGAGTTTAATGTGAGATCGAGAATATTTAGCACGAAATTCGAGTCTACGGAAACTGGCGCTGTCACGCAACGAATCAACGATTCATAGTTCTTGCATGAACTTTGATGCTATGAAATATCCGTCTGTGGAATATCAGTTGTTGATGAGAAAATTTGGTTTTAGCACAAGGTTGAAAGTCAGCTAGTGAAACCATTTAAGGTATATAAATTAAAGTGATGGTGTCGAACGCACTCTCATAATATTTGATTACTACTAGTTTTATCTTGAGTTCCTCCTTCTCTCGTTTTGCCATTTGTAGCGTATCAATAAAGGTTTTACTACAAGTAGGTTGATACCGTCCTTCTCGTGTTCCAGCAAACTTTTTTCGTTTAACTGACACTAGCATTTGTGGCGATCGTAGAGACTGGGGCTTCCAGGCGTATCATGCTCTTGAGAAGCTCAGCTATATTGTCTTCGTCTCAGAGATCCTTTCTAATCAGGTCCGAGATAATTCAATAAGCGAGAAATTTATTATCTGCTAATTTTAAAGCTATTGTTATTTATATTCTTTTTGGAAAAGTAGGAAACAATAAAAATTCAATTTTTCGGACCTGCAACAATTTTCTGAACCTGCGACCCACGACAATTTACCTGCGACACGCGACACGCGCCGATTAGATTATCACGTCTAAATTCTAACATATGCTTTTCTTCTCCACAGACCTCAATTACGATAATTTTTCTCTATTTGTGGTAGTTCTTCTTCTAGTTGCACCTGCTTACTATAACTATTGTAACCTTGTTTCTCAATTTTTAGATAAGTATTTAGTACTTAGTAGTAAGTGTTTAGTGCAGGCGAATCGACTCAGATCTTGTAGGCAAATGGACTCAGATCTTGTACATGTAGGCGAATTGACTCAGATCTTGTAGGCAAATCGACTCAGATCTTGTATTGTACGCAAAATGACTTCAGCCATGTAGGCGAAACAACCTCGATGTAGTTGAATGGACCTGTACAGGCGAAACAACTTGTACGCGAAACAACCGTATACATTTCCATTTCCTTTTTTTGCCGGGGGGGCAGGGGGGGGGG
>Ga0126343_10000355_pt1:0-7500 | contig 16855 bp, 12 predicted proteins | sample Cyp2metagenome_FD_92531 | JGI IMG/M metagenome (GOLD analysis project Ga0126343, IMG submission 92531) | Coral microbial communities from Lord Howe Island, Old Settlement Bay, Australia - Cyphastrea 2 metagenome | ecosystem: Host-associated > Invertebrates > Cnidaria > Coral ...
AAAAATACTATACTGCTCACAGTCTCCTAATTTTCCGTGAGATAGTAGATGTGGATCGCTGAGTTCGACGGGCCGCCATCTTGGTCTCTTGTTGCAAGCGAAATTAAACTGCAGACAGACTCGTTCCGAAAAATGCTTAGCGTCTTTTAGTCTTGGTCTACCGAGAGCAATGTGTTCGTTTGCACGTGGCTTCATCCTGCTAGAAACCATGGAGTCCGTGCTAAATTTTCACGACGACAACTTTACCATGCACAGGTGACGCCGTCGCTTTAGAGACCAGAAGAGGAAAAAGAAAACTAAAGCCTTACTGCCTGGGTAATAACTTTAGCCCGCAAAGACAGAGTTTGTGCTGCTACTTTTTTTTAAATCCTCTTATTAGCTTTCGCTTTTCAGTTGAGTCAGTTTTATAGCTCTTTTTTACTGACGTAGGCTTCAAATAAATTATACCAGAGTTGAAAATTAGAAGCCGACATTGTAGCGAATGTCTCCACACCGGCAATGTTTTTGGCATGGGGCACCTTATGACTCTACCTTATGCTTTTTCTTTAAAATAAACAATTTTTGCACGCCCCAATTGCGCCCGGTGACCCACTAATATCTATCACATGTTCTGTAGTCACACCCAAAATAAGGCAATTTACTGATCGCAGCTGATTAAACTTTGAGAGTGAAATAGCGAAAGATAAAAATGCCATTCGTTCGGCTCATCAGCTACCATCTTTTCGCCAGGCTCTTTGTAACACTAGAGCTTCAGTTGCTCTTGTCTTTTGCACTGTTAAGATATATTTCGGAAGACTGCATTACCTGTTGACTTAATTGGGCGCACGATCCCGAAAAAAACTAGTCTCTAGTCGTCGGTTGACTACATCAAGACGGCCAAAAAAAATTACTCTAATTAAGCTATTCATCCAAGGAGTTTAAAAGAATTCGAATAATAATTTTAAAATGTTTGTTGCTGTCTTTCTTTACAGTAGATTGTAAAAGCAATACTGATAACGAACCAAACTTATTGTGTTTAGCATCATTTTAACTTGAGAGTTTAATTTCGTAATCTATGATTTAATCACATTCACCTTCAAGGCCAAATAATAATAATAATAATAATAAGAAGAAGAAGAAGAAGAAGAAGAAGTAAAACACCTCAGCTTTTATATTCGTGCCACTCAAAGTGACAGTATTGATCAACTAATAAGTACCTTGCTTACAAGAGCGTTTCTTTCTGCTTCAAATAGTCTGCGTCCTGATTCCAATGACAATGAAGGTCCTTTTTATAATTCAACTGCTATTGCATCTCTTTCTGGCCGCGAGAGCTTGTACCGAGATTCGAGTAAAGACGAAAGATAACTCAACGGTTGTCGGCCGAACCATGGAGTTCATGATCAGCCTCTTGTCGGACATCATGGTGTAACCTAAGGGGTATTCCCGGACTACAGCTCTACCAGCAAACTGCGGTAGTCACCAGGCTCCCTCGAAATGGCAACACAAGCACACCGTCGCGTACTTGAATGCTTTTAAATTGCCAATTAGTGCAGATCGAATGAATAGCGCTGGACTGTCAGTGGGCTCAGTTTCCATTTCAATCTTAAAGTCTTTTTGATTTAACCTTTCAGGTAATGCGGTTACCAACTTGGTTCCCAGGGTAGTAGAAGTAGGCGTAGGGAACGAAGTTGTGCGGTAACCTGTTTTGGTTTTTGAGAGGCAAAAAAGGGGTCGTGTTGCAGTTCTCGTAAGGTCGCGCATGAATGGCTTGAAAACCTTTTGAGAGTTTAATACAACAAAGACGGAACAGAAATGTGTCCCCTAGCCCCTAAACATTGGCAGCTGCTGCAATGACGACAAATTGAATTACACGCTTACAAGAGCTGCTACACAACTGCAGAAAAGCTCAGTCTGGCATTTTATTCATTGATCACGTGACTTGGACACCCATTCCAATTAATTGGATTCGTGTTTCGTGTAGAATATAAATTGTGAACATGCCAGTATCCAAGCTTTGTTTTGCATGTCCACCAATTCCAAGTCAGGTCACTCAATTGTGACATCGTCATGTCCGTCGATCGATGGATTATTTCGCCATGTGGAACGTCTTGAATAACTAGAGATCTTAAGCAAAGGCGTTTCTGAGCGACGGCCGCCAACCAAAGTGGACGCATATGCACTATTGGAAAGCGATTATGCCCAAACGTTTGGGTAAATTGGCTTTATGAGAGTGAATGAAATAGGCCGCTCAGAAGCTTTCAGGACAAACTGCTATATCTGGTGGGGTTTCCTTCGTATCCAAGTCCCTTTCGGGAATTGAGAGACAAAAAAAAGAAACTTAAAAAATTGCAATTTTGACCCAAAAGCTTCTTAGCCAAGTTAAAGTATTGATATATCGAACATGGCATATTAAAAAGGAAATGTCCTACTTTCGGTTTCCGTCAGTCGCTCAAAACATCTATGCCTAGAAGTTAGACAATTTCATATTTGTAAGTACGTTTATCGACCTACTTAATATATCTGCGGACGGTCTCAACTCAAGACTGGCTTGACATTTCAGTATTGGTTTCGGTGGTTGTTCAGTACAGTGCTCAACTAGAGAAAAAGCATTTTGAAAACTCTAGAGTTGCAGACGCAATGGATTCATTCAAGAGACTGACTTTATAAATAGATAGCTGCTGTTACTCATCAGCTGTGAAGCCTTGTCCGGGACAACCTTTTCTGAGTACAGTATCGTCTGGAATCAGAATCATGCAGTGTACATTTTCCGCCAAAAAACACAGTGAGTGTACTCATAGAGTTTTCTTTGAAATACATTTTTAATTTCACCATTTTGCACTCAATTTAACTGTTTTGCACTCAATTTCACTTTTTTGCACTGGTGAAATTGCACTATTCACTAATTTGGGATTAATTGGCATGTTCTCAGTCAATCAGACGGCAGAATTTGCTGCTTGTATTTTATTACGTACTAACGATAATAACGAGCATTTTCAAAGAAACTCGATCGCGTGCGACCCAGCAATAATCCCAAATTGTTAGTTTACTTTAAATCAGTTCCTTGTGGTCCAACAAACCAAACTCTTTTCAACACACTAGCCAAACTTTGTAGATTAGGATTTAGACACAAAGGGTTATTTTTGCTCACGTGCAAATATATTTAAGGGCACACGATTTCAGCATTCCGTTTTACACGGATAAATTACGAATTTTTGATTCGAAAAGTTCATTATTTTGTTAATCTCCAGGGTTTCGGCATTTCTGCTTTCCTCAGGAGAATAATATGTCAATTTCGCAGTGTTCGTTGCGGTCGGGAGAATGTTTTAAATTTTCAATATCTCGCCCGGGCAAAAACTACAACAACAACAGCAATAACAACAATGATAATAAATAATAATTTTGGTAATAATAATAACATTAATGATAATAATAATGATAATGATAATATTAATGATAATATTAATGATAATATTAATGATAATATTAATGATAATGATAATAGTAATATAATGTGACAATTTTGCTATTTCTAGACAAATTGCGCCATCCAGACGACATATGTCTACGCGTTCAAGATTAACTTGCTAGCATGCGCATGCTTCTCATGTAACTCCTTCGTTCCTGAAATTTTACACTGCGAAAATAAAATAGACAAGTAGTTTTGGTAGCTCAACAAACAAATGTTTTTGTAAAGAAGCGCAGTTATATTATATCAATTGCTCATTTGCATGCATGTTCACGCCAATGTCTGTAATATTCTTTTCCCTTTCTCTTTTCTATTCAACAGCAAGAGGCAGCCCAAATTAGTGACGAATTACACAAAAGCAAGCAAATTGGTGAGTTTTTGAAAAACAATAATTATGCGAACTCACAGCAAACGCCGTATACCTCTGTGTTACAAAACATATCTATTTTTCCTAGTTTTCAATTAGTTTTTTTTCCATTTCATCCGTTAAAAGCGATTGGTCAGTTAAGCATTAAGGTATATACACAAACTACAGCACAAGCTATTTTCTCAAATCATTAATAATTCATGACTTAATAAACCAACCAGTGACACAGAGCATTGGAAACTTGACACTTCGCACTCGTTGCCAATCCTCAAAAATACCTACTGCCCACTTATTTTTATATCTGGAACACTTACTGCTCTCTCTACGCAAAGTTCTTCTTCATCGATTGTTTTCGAGAGGCGATATCTTCCCTTTCGGCCATGACGAAATCTGACAAAATGCAAATCACTTCAAGTTCACAACGCTTTTGGAATACCAAGTTTGGTGCAACGCGAAACTATTGGATAATTAAAATTAAAAGCTCACAAATACAATAAATGCCGACTGAATACAACAAATCACACGTACAAGGCATTTTACAGAAAAACTGGAAAAATAGAACACTGCATAATTCTGTATTTTTTCTTTAGAGAAGTCATTTCAAAAACTTGTGCATCGTATTTCCTCACTATTTCCAAACAGTCAAAACCAATCAGTCACCTTATTATTCGCTTGCTTTTTTCTTCTTTCTTGCAGAAGAGGCATTGAAAGCGCAGATTCAAACGTTGACTGACGAACTCTAATTTAGTTGTTTAAAAAAGGTTAAATGATGATATTAAAATATGCTAAAGCCTTAACAATGTTGCGAAAACTTTGAAACATTATTGCTAGCCCATTGACTCGGAAGTCATTGAACAAAAAATGCAAATGTGCCAAGGAAACAAAAGAAACGAACTTGAATGCAGTAATATTTCTTTCCCTCGAAATGCGTGCAGCAGCTCGCTTGTTTGGTACATGGCTTAAAGAAACATGAATTATGCTGCTGCTAACAGTGCGTTCTGTTCTCGGGCAAGACACTTTTTTCTCACAGTACCTCTCTTAACTCAGGCCCCGTCCACACGTATCCGAATATTTTCGAATCCGCAACTTTTTCTTTCCGGATACGGCTACCGTCCAAACCTATCCGGCGAATTGAACAGTGAATCCGGGAAAAAATAAATCCGCTCTCCTAAATCTCTCTCTTAAATCATACTTGTTAAATAGCCTGTATTTGTTAGATATCCAAACAATGGTTTTTGTTTTCGAATATTGATAATCTTACCACATGTTGATGCCGTGTATTTATCCGGCCTCGATTTGTTTATTCATTCTGGCTACTACTTTCCAATATCTATCATCGACAGTATTCAGTTATTTTTTTTCAAGAATTTATCAAGATCATTAGCTCGTTGTAGCATTAAACTTTAATATCTCATGTAAACCCGCTTTTCCAAGGTGGTATCCTGAACACTTATACACTTCATGTACAATATATAAGGTCGTTTTATCTTTATATGATTTTGTTCTTCACGATTGGGGTCAATAGTAAGCCGTTTTGAGCATTTTCAGCGGGGTGTGAAAATGCGTGTTTTTCGTGATTTGGAGGGAAGGCTTGAAAATCATGATTTTTGCATTTCTGGAGGCTTTACAATAGAGAAAAAAGACGATTTTCCGCTAACGCGTTTCTCGAGCATTTTTTAGCATTTTGAATTGTAATTTCAGAGCTGAGATTAGATTTTGCGTTTCCCTCCCTCCAATTCTACACATTTTTTCAAATTACCTTATGTTGGGCCCTAATCTATTTTAGCACTCGTTACTCGAAATTTGAGACGTAATCAGAGCGTCATACACATGAAATAACAAAGCAACACGTGAGATAATATTCGGAGATGTAAACCGCCTTCGCTTCATTCAAATCCCTTCAAAAACGACAAAAAAAAAACGCAAGGACACAGGTAAATAACAGTGCATTTATTTTTACCTCTGATAAAGTGGTCGGGTTCCGGGAGCCTTGACTTCATGGTGTTCCCTCGCAAATCGCTGGAGCATGATAATTGTCAACGACATCACATAATACTGAAAAGGGGTCGATGAAGCCGATATAACTCGAGGTATGATTGGACAATTAGTCTTGGCGCGACCGACTCAGGAATATGCGAGTGATGTTGTGATTGGCTAATCCTCGGAAACAAATGATGTTCGGGTTTAAGCAGCCCTTAGTGGGGGAGAAGCGTTGCGTGACGACTCTGATAACGGCTGCGGAGAAAACTTCACTAGTACTAAATCTTTTGAAAATCTTTCAAACAGTTGCATCTGTACTCTCATACGTACAATACCACGCTTGCTTCTAAATCAACCTATTACATCAATACCATCAAAACAAACTATGGTAAACTCGGCATTCGCTTTGTAGCTGTAAACGTTTGGAATCACCTTGATGGAAGCATCAAACACCTCCCCCTTAAGAAATTTAAAGACAAAGTCAAGCAAAACATCTCACAATCTTACTGTTCATGAGTTTTCCACTGGTATTCGCTTATTTATTTACTTATTTATTTATTTATTTATTTATTTATTTATTCTTTTCGTCTCTTTGTATTGACTAGTTTTTGCTTTGCTCAAGATTTAGTGCCAACCTTACTCCTATATTCACACATTACTTAGTTTTACTCAGCTCGATTAGCTTTTTAGTTATCCTGAGTAACAATTACCCTTTTTTGTATTGATGTATTATATTGAAAAACTTTTTTGTTAATTTGGTAATAAAGCTTGTTGTTGTAGTTGTTGTAAATCTCGACAAAGATTTCTTTCGTACGTCATCTTTTGTCCTGAGATGCCGCAACAATTTTCACCAACGGCAACAAGCATCATGAAACTTATGTTTCTTTAACATAGTGAAATTTTACACTGCGAAAGTAAAATAAACAAGTAGTTTTGATAGCTCAACAAACAAATACTTTTGTAAAGAAGCACAGTTATCTTATATCAATTGCTCATTGGCATGCATGTTCACGCCAATGTCTGTAATATTCTTTTCCCTTTCTCTTTTCTATTCAACAGCAAGAGGCAGCCAAATTAGTGACGAATTACACAAAGGCAAGCAAATTGGTAAGTTTTTGAACAGCAATAATTATGCGAGCTCACAGCAAACGCCGTATACCTTAGTATTACAAAACATATCTATTCTAGATTGGCCAGTTAAGCATTAAGGTATTTGCACAAACTACAGCACAAACTATTTTCTCAAACTCATTAATATTTCATGACTTTATAAACCAACCAGAGCGCCCCATTCGAGTCAGGTGGATGAGTTTGAAGCTCAATGAAACGCCAGTTGAAAATCACTGGTGTTTATCGCGTTTTCATCACTAGTGATAAAATTGTTCTCAAAGGGAATCTTGGCTGAAAAGCATGTCAAGGTTTGAAGTATACCTGATGGTTCTCATAAACTGATCTTGGAGTATTAGGGTGATATCTCTGTAAGTGGTTCGAATTTGCACTCTACAGAAGACGATTTCCGAACTTTTGAACTGGACTGTAAATTATAAATGATAAGTAGCACTTTTATATCTCTAGATTCGAGCACTGCCGTATTTCAAAAACGTCCAACCGCGCATTGACGTCATAATGCCCCATCAAGATTAAATTTGCAAAAATAAAGTGGCGGCACGCGAGAAAGTTGAAATCCTTAAATAGCTGAAAGGAATAG
>Ga0126343_10000355_pt1:12500-16855 | contig 16855 bp, 12 predicted proteins | sample Cyp2metagenome_FD_92531 | JGI IMG/M metagenome (GOLD analysis project Ga0126343, IMG submission 92531) | Coral microbial communities from Lord Howe Island, Old Settlement Bay, Australia - Cyphastrea 2 metagenome | ecosystem: Host-associated > Invertebrates > Cnidaria > Coral ...
GACTGACGAAATGTATTTGTATTTGATGTTTAACATAAAAGCTACACTAACAGTTTTCTTTTTTTTTGTTAATTAATAGCTAATGTTATTGTTTGAGAAAAGGCTTCAAATTTTAATTCTGTTTATTTATCCATGGAAGACTTATGACTGAGGCAATCTGTCCATGGTTGATTTCTCTTCCTAGGTATTAAGAGTGTTTATAGTGACAAAAGTGAAAGAAACTACCGAGGCAAGTGCCTCGGTTGGCCTGTTACTAGCTACGGCGGTGATCCATCCTTCGATTACCAAAGGCACACCAAAAATGCCGTTTTCAACCCTTAAATTAGCTTTTCGGCTGCCATGACGCGAAATGGGCCTTAATTTTACTGAAAAATGCGCGCGTTCATCTTAACCAATGCACGAGACTCGCCTTTCGAGTTTATTTTCATAATAAGTAATGGTAATAGTACTGAGTGGAGTCCAATTCGGTCTGTAATCATACGAGTGATAACAAAATCGGACGACCGCGCAGCGGGAGTCCAATTTGTTTATAACGAGAATGATTACAGACCGGATTGGCGACACGAAGTCAACATCAATTTATCATAAAAATACAATTTACGAGAAGAGAAGATCCAAAGAGCCAAAGAGCCAAGTTATAAAAGAAAGGGAAACATTTAAGTTACAAATCTGAAAAGTAGGTGCAAATTGTTTAATATCGTGATTGCTTGATTTAAACTTCAACTTTGAATGGTATTGATTGATTTAAACTACAACTTTGAATTTAATTGGCTTATTGAGCTGTCCGATAAGAAACTGTTCAAAACCGAACTGTCTGATAACAACGTTGTAAGAAAATTATCAGAAACTAGTTATTTAGACCAATTTCAATCGAAAGAACTGTAGAGGCAATATGACAGACCTAACATATATCATAAACTGTAGTAACAATAACAACTAGCTTACCTTCGCTGTAAACATTTAAACTCATATCATTTTAACCAGCTGCTGGCCATTTTAGCTTTTTAGTTATTTCTGGGAGTTGGTAGCCCTTTAACTTTTCACATCATTCGTTTAAACTGATATTGTGTAAACTCCTAATAAACTTCTAATAATGGGTAACAAATTGCTTTCGTTGCTGTTGCATTCTGTGCGATGACAGCAAGTCTACATGCAATATTTCAGCCGAATCAGTGAGGTACGCGGCCGCGACCTTTAAATATTACTCGAATCGTACAGATTATAATTCTTATTTTATTTTATTAATCCGCTGTTTATAGGGCATCCAATATTATCATCGTGTATTTTAAAGCTGGATTGAAGGATGAAAAGTTTCGCGAACCTATCACTACACCTGAAGGCGTTAATTATAGATTAACGGAACTTATATTGAAAGAACAGGACAGTTACCAATGTTGGACATTGGAGGAAAAAGGTAACATGAAAGTACTTTCATTGTGAACAGTTCTGAGAAGTCAACTTTTGACAATTTTAATCGCGCTTGGACGCACAAGGGGCAGGTTGGGAAGGTTCCTGATGACGTCAAAGCGGAACTATTGGGGTCCCAAAACAATGAAATAACAGCCATGCTGGTCCAAGCTTATCTCGCAGGATTTGAACTCTTCTTATGCAAACACTTATGTTTCTTTCGACCGCGTTTGCAGAACTGTTGGTCACGTGAGTTAAACAATCTAAGTCGGCACTAGCTCGGCGAAGATCGGTTACCATTATGACCAAATAACTAATATAACGTCATATGTAGCATGTTGTTTAGCCATTCCTTTTACTATAACTACATATTTGTCTGCTACTTTTGAGAGATCAAGTCCGATAAAGGAGTAGAGTGCTTATTTGAATATGTTTTTTACTTGTAGCCTGCATGCCAACCGAATCCGTCAAAGACACACACACACACACACACACACACACCTACGGGCGAATTAGGTTGTCTGCGACGCTGGCTACTTTGCTTGCCAAGGGTTTAAACTTTGCATTTTTATTTTTTGTGCGTTTTACTTTAACATAAAACCCAGGACGGAAACCTTTGATTTCTCGAGTTGATGTTTGCGCTAGTTTTTTACCGTTGAGACGTTCGCATTATTTCTTTTTTAACCTATTCCTGAGTTTTCTATAACTTTTCCACAACTCAAACGAATATTTAGCAATCATTCCACGAGCGCGCTTTGGAAATGAGATGGTAAATAGCCAACAAGGCACATAGTTAGTTATAATGCACCAGTCAATTGGAATCCCGGCCCCAGGACACCTGTGACACAGCGGGCATTAAACGCGGCCAAAGCCGAGATTTAACGCACTTTCTACAGTGCGTAGGGGGCGGTGGATTTAGCAAAAGTAATGTTTTTAAACGGGGACCTTGGATCGGAGATAGACAGCACGTGCGATCGCCGGAAGATGGTCTGGTCCCCCGTGGACTGGTTTAACCAAAGCGCGCAGATTTTAAAACCTCCAACGGCAGCACCGGCACGCAACCTCTTGGCTACTCTTGACATCGTTTCACCCGGGATTATGCACCCGGCCTGAAATGTTTGCTTGTTTCTGAATCTGAAGAGCAAACATGTAGCAGATTATAGTTGGTAGTGTGACTCTGAAATGACCTTTTAATTTTATTGGTGATTCTTTTGAACAGGAAACACACTTGTTAAAAGGCTTTTTTTTGACTCAAGCCAAACTGAAGAGTATCCTGATCAAGAAATTCAACCGGAAAAAGTGCACATTGCTCTTTGGGAGGAGTTCCTTCCTTCATTTCTCTGTTAACGACTCAGGCTGTATTTCGACTTCCTCGCCCATTGAAAGCGGGGTTGTCTTTCACCAGCACTGGAATGGTTGAGCCATTTACAGACTTCAAGAAAGTAAGTTAAATTTCTATAAAATGTCTATGTTTCCATTGTAAATTACAATCTCTGTAGATTTGCATAGTTTACAGAGATTTTGTAATTTCTTTAAAAAGTCTGTAATTTTAGGCCACGTTTCCCTCTCAGATTACATAAAATGTTCATGGAATGTTGCTACATTTTCTCTGTAAAATCAGCCTGTGACAAAAGGAAAGGGTGTCAAAGCCATGACATAATCTCAATAAAATCTCTGTAAAAAGCAAACTGAACATTGCATAAAATCTCAGTATAATGTACACAAATAAACTACACAACAGGTCAAACTAAAGTACACAATATCTGTAAAATCAACATCTTATCTGATGTAAAATAGGAAAGTATTGAGAACCACACCATTATCTTATTACACTTATTACAAAGAGAGCTTCGTGAACAGCAAACTAAGGAATGTGGCAGGTACTCATAAAATACTGTATTTTCTCGATAAAACACCGGGTCTTGAATAAAGTCCAGGTCTCCCACATAGATTCGTAAATAAGACCCTCGAAGAATTTGTATTTGAGTTAACGTAAGCTTAAGGTATAGTTGTAAGATATTTTAAAGCTCTTAAAATATGAATAAAATTTCTAGTAAAACCTAGGTTCGAATAAACTGCAAAAGTTACATAATCGAGTGGCGGAAAAAATGTATCTCTAAACGAACTGTTCCTGTGGGATGTATTTAAGCATTCCATGACATAAACCTAATTCCAACTTGCGTTGTAAGTTGTACGTTTTACATTTTATGTCGACGAGCAACATGGCTTTATCCAAAGAATTGTGTAGCTTGATACAGTAGTATTAGCTTAGTATATTACACGAAAATGGACGAATGTATTCCGGGGCATGTATTACAGACTGTTTCATGATATAGTTAATCTGCCCGGGCGTTTCTGATTTAATCTAGTAATGCCATTGCCTGTAGATTATTTTCACATGAAATACATATTAGGGATCTTAAACAAAGACAACGGTGATGCCGACCGCTTGGTCAAAAATGAATTTCTATTTTACCAGCGAAATTCGCAATTGTCCATATCTGTTCAGTACGCCAATGGCTCTAAAACCGTGCTCGGGCTAAATACGCAACGACAGCGTTCGACTCTTGATGGGAGATCAGAAAAAATGCCATTGCGGCCAGCGCTTAATTTTTTCCCATTAGGTTTAACTGAACTGTTAGCAATTACTATTGTTATAAAAATAATATAATTTCTGGAAACTTTATGCACTTATTGACTGAGTGGGATGTCCGGACCGGAAAATATTTGGCTCGAGGTCAAGACGCACGGACCTCGGTCCGTCCGTCCTGACCTCGATCCAAATATTTCCCCGTCCGGCCCTCCCACTCAGTCAATAAGTGCAGTCGTAGTAGTTCAACCTGATAAGTATTCCAACGTAAACATGTAGTTAGTTGGAAAAGAAATAACTCGAATATACTGATGTATTAGGAAATAGTTTTATTTTTCTTCCAAATTAAAACATGTAA